>Ga0247667_1000003_pt1 | contig 234803 bp, 195 predicted proteins | sample CNK08_metaG_FD_183027 | JGI IMG/M metagenome (GOLD analysis project Ga0247667, IMG submission 183027) | Soil microbial communities from Purdue University Martell Research Forest, Indiana, United States - CNK08 | ecosystem: Environmental > Terrestrial > Soil > Temperate forest > Bulk soil... | reverse complement strand
AAATCGGAGCGCCGGAGCTATCGCGCCGCTCGTACCAGATGACCGCCGGCCTGCAACACGCCTTCGGCCAGAGCCTCACCGCCTACGCCGGCATCGTCGAGAACCTGATCACCTACCAGAACAGCGCTGACGCCGGCCTGGTGCTGGGGATCTCGCGGCGATTTTAGACCGGAGCGCTGGCGTCTCGCCGCCACGCGCGAAGCGCAATTCAACTCCCACACGGTGTCGTCCCATACAACGGCACCACATTCACCGTCACGTTCGGCCCATTCACCGTCACCGTGAGGTAGTGGTAGAACGCGCCGGCCTTCCCCTTCCCTTTCTTGCAGCCGCTCAGAGGCGCGCCCGCGCCGCCGGTCACGATGAACACCGGCGCCCCCTTGTTCGGCACGCTGCCTGTGAACGGTCCATTCGGATTCGACGGCGCCGGATCGACGTACAGCAGATGATCGTGCGACGCGAAGACGAAGGTCATGTTCGAATACTTCCCCTGATCGAGCAGATGTCGAAAGGCCTGCACCTGCTGCCCGTACGGTGACGTATCGCTCTTCGGCGCGCCGATCTGGGAGTCTCCTTTGTCCTTGATGGGGCGATGCATGAAGCAGAAGACATGCGCCACCGTCGAATCGGCGGCCAACTGATCGAGCGTCGCCTGCAGCGCCGCGAGCTGCGCCTTGCCAACGTAGCCGTTGTAATCGCAGGCGCTGGCGATCGTCATGTCGAGCATGTCGTCGGTATTGACGATGAGGAAGGCCGCGTTGCCGTAGCGGAACATCCCGAACGGTGCCGACATGGCGTTCTGATACGAAACCATCATCGACCCGCTGAAGTCGGGAAGCTCGGCGTTGTACGGATCGCTGGTCGTGCCGCAGGCGATCATGGTCTGCACGACCATCTCATGATTGCCAGGCGCGTTGAACACCGCCACCGGCAGCGGCTTGAATGCCGCCAGGAACTGCGCGTACTGCTGATCGATGCCGACGTCCTGCTTCCCGTAGACCGTATCGCCGTCCCAGACCACGAACGCCGGCGGCGCGGCGGCCAGCCGCTTCACGATGTCCAGCAACGGCTGCGTCAGCGGATCGCCATTACTCGCCGGCCGGTTGTCCCCGGCCACGACGAAGGTGAAGCTCGTCGCCGAGCCCTGCTGCAACGCCGGCGCCCCCGTCGGCAACTGATTGATGGTCGGAAACGTCTGGGCGAACGCGGACACACCGATGGCGAGCAGAAGAACCGCAAACAGTTTTCGCATCCCCGAAGTATAGCCGCCGCCCCGCTTGCCCTCCACCCCCACCCTCCCTATAATCCGCCCCCGGAATTCTCCTCCGGGAGGCCGCCGTTAGCAGCGATACTTTCCAACATCGTGGGGCTGTAGCTCAGTTGGGAGAGCGCCTGAATCGCACTCAGGAGGTCATCGGTTCGATCCCGTTCAGCTCCACCATCCCGTTCACAACTTGGAAGTGCGAGCGCTCGCGAGCAAGGTGGAAGTGTCTACCTCCGCGTCTAATTCGGCGAAAGCGCTTCTCGATCTCAACGATTTGCGCGCAGGTTTCTGAGCCGAATTCAGGATTTCGCCGGTTCGCTGCCGCTTCAACTGCCGAGCACTTCCAGATCGCGGTAAGGACTTCGCTCGAACTAGAGCGATCGCTTCCGACCACCCCTTTCCTTCCTCCATCGTGGACAGGCTGGCGAGTGCGGGCAACGTCCACAACGCGACGCCGTTGGATGTAGTCAACTGTAGTGCGCTAGCTGCGCCGGATTCGGTTACGATGAATCGTTGCGGCATGCGTTATATAAGTTGGATTGAGGCGATTCTCTTCGTCGCACTCGTCGCGATGTCTGCTGCCGTCGTCTCGATCTCGCGTAAGGTGACGGAGACTATTCGCGAAAAGACCAAACCGGAAGCAGCGGCATTCGAGAGGAGAGAGGGTGTCGAGGAGCACGATCGCACGCTGGCTCGCCTGCACGAGGAAGAGAGCCGGGCCGACGCGAAGCTAGTCGATGCGCGGGTCGACCTCATTCGTCATGAAGCGGAGATGTCGTCCGGCCCAGGTGAGCCGCCGCAGGCGCGTGCCGTAACTGCGGCAGCCAAGCGTACGGTCGACGGAATTGCTGCGTATGTGGCGCGGGTGCAGTCCGCCGTCCGGAAAGAAGGGGCCGAAGCCGCGAAGCACCGCTATCTGGCAGCACAGTCGTTTCGGCAGGCGAAGGAGGCGTTCGACTGGAACACGCGTGTGATCGCCGCGTTCGGGGCGTTGGCTGCAGTCCTTGTCCTCTTCGTTCTGCTGTGGGTCATCGTGTCGCTTCCCATTATCCGTAGTGCGTTCGACATTCATCGCGGTGTCGTTTTCGGTGGGACCGCCATTGCCGTGCTCATAGGGGTGTTATTCGAGATCGGCGGCCAGCCGGCGGTCGTCGTTGCCTCGGTGCTTGCGTTGTTCGTGGCAATCATCGCCTTAGCAAGAGTCGCTCCGTCCCAAGCGAGACATCGATGACCGATCCTTCCCTGCCGAAGTCCGCCGGCATTTTCGATGCGGCGCTCTCCGATCCCGATAATGATCTCCTGGGTATCTCCGTCTACGCCAGGCGCTTGGCGGAATTCATGACTGGTCTTCAACCGCCGTTCACAATCGGCGTTTACGGCGCCTGGGGATCAGGCAAAACGACTTTTGTGCGCTTCGTGGAAGCCTTGCTGAAGCAGAAGGTCGATCACCTCAGATTCATCACCTTCGAAGCATGGCCGTTTAAGACCTCCGACGAACTCTGGCGTGCGCTTGTGCAGACGATCGCCCAGGAACTCTACGACGTCGCGGACGAGCCGCAGGCGCTACCGGCAGCGGATGGCGACGGATCAACGGAACCATTCGCGGTACGCGTAGGACGCCTGCTACGCAAGCCGGCCTTTTACCTCACCCGCGAAACACCGCCGCCTCCGCCGAACGCAGACTATTACGAGCTACTTCGTCGCCTCGACGACACGTTCTACGGCGGGGTACGTCCTTCGAGTTCCGAGCGACGCACGCTGGACGAGGAAGCGGCGCTGGTAACGCTCGTACAGGGCGCCGTGACAATGATGGGAGGCCTCTCTCCCATGATCGCCGCCATGCGGGCCTTCTTCGGGGGCGATGCGAAGGTCGACATCGCACAACTCCTGAAGCAAGAGAAGGACGATACCATGCGTCGTCGGATCCAGTCGGTGGCCGAGTTTCGCAGGGTCCTGAGAGACCTTTTCGAGACCCGGGCCAAGGGGGCGACCGTCTATGTGTTCATTGACGACCTGGATCGCTGTATGCCCGACGTGGCTCTTGATCTCCTGGAAGCTCTCAAAATCTTCCTCGGCGAAACGCGTTGCTTCTTCATCGTCGCGGCCGACGAGCAGTTGATCGGAGAAGGTTTGCGCATCCGCTACAAGGAGCTGCTGGAGATCGCTCCAACGGGCGAAACGGCGCGCCTCTTCGCCCGGAGAGGAAAGGAGTACTTCGAGAAGATCATCCAGCTCGGGATTCGTGTGCCCGAGCACTCAGCACAAGAGGTCCATACCTTCATCGCCGCGCAGTTCCCCCAGTGGCTGGCGGCAACCGATCTCATTCAGGCAGCAGTGGGAACGAATCCGCGGCGATTGAAGCAGTACTGCACCTGGCTGACCTATAAATCGATGGTCGCCCGCCGGAGCGAAAAAGCGAGTCAGCCCGAGGGCGATCCACACCTCCTGAACAAGCTGATTGAGCTGCAGTCGTGGAGTCCTGAAGTGGTTAAGAAACTGCGTGAGATTGCCCGGGAAGAGGACTACTCGGCGATCGTGGAGCGACTGGAACAATGCCTGCGGGCATCGAGCCCGGACCATCCGCGGCACTCGGCGGACGCGGAGACGGCGAACCAGATTGCCCTGGTGATTTATCAGGAGGCAGTCATGTCCACGCCGCTTCATCGGCTGTTCACGACCGAGCCGCTGTTGTCGACCGCCGATCCGCTCGAGGTGGCGGCGATGACCAGCTTAGTCGACGTCGTTCCCGCCCCTGAGTCTTCCATCATGCTGCGCAGCGGCGATCCGGTGATGATGCGGATTCTCGACAAGATTACGATAACAAGTGACGTCGCACCGCGAACGGTGGTCATCGATGATATGACCAAGCTCTTCGCGCTGGCCGCGGACGAGGCCGCCGTAGTGGACCTTCTGTCCGCTTTGGCATCTCGCGACGACTGGCATGTCCAACTACAGGCGGTGGAGGCATCGCTTGAAGGACCAGCGGGGGCGACTCCGCCGGCGGACCCCGCGGCGCTCCAACTGCTCCAACTGGCTGAGCGGAACCAGGAACTACGGCGGCACCTCCTCGACCGGCCCCGCCTATCGAACGTAATGCGCCACATCGTGCGTGAGTGGCGGGCGGCGGAGCCAGAGACGTTCACTCAAAGCACATTCGCGGAACGCGCAGCCGGCGCGGCACAGAGGATCGCGCAGCACAAGACTGCAAAGGAAAAGCTCGACCGCATCGAGCGCGGCCTCGGGCTGCGCATCAGCACTGCGCATCACTTCCTCGGCCTGCGGAGGTTCGTCAAGCTCGACAGCATCGATTACTTTTGGCCCGAGGTTGCCCAGCATCTGAGGAAAGACCTGGCCGGAATTCGCTCCTTCGAGTCGAACGTGGTCGATCCAGATCAAAGAACAGAAGAACTCTCGCCGCTCTGGCAGAAACTGCTGAAGGACGACCAGCTCACAGGTTTTCTTCGTTTGCGTCCGTATCTGCGCGACATTTACGCCGACCAGTTGAAGGAGTACCTCGCACTCAGCGCATCAGTCGTGGCGCCAGGAGAGGCAGTGCCCGCCGCGCCGGTTGCGGCGGCTGAGATCAGTCCGACAGCCGCCCCTTACGTACCGACTGAGCTCCTAATCGCAGCCGGCACGGAAGCCCACCAATATGACGTGAGCCTGACCGCACCAGGGAGAACCGAGACCTGCACGGTGACCTTCGATCCACAATGCGTTCAGATGATGACGAAACCGCCGGAGACGGTTTACATGGTCTCCCGGCAGGCGCCTGGTTCGACAGCGGAAAGCGCCGACGGCATGATGCGCGGCGATGAGCTGACGACGCGCCTGAGGGAAACCGGAAGCGAACTTTATGACCTCTTTTTTCAGGACCGGGTCGATGCGATGATGATGGACCTTCTGCGAGAGGGCATCCGCCGCCGATTCCTGCTCAATATGCCTTCCCAACTCGCGCGTCTACCGTGGGAGGCCCTGTACGCGCTTCCGTTCAAATTGTTCGTTGGACTGACGAATCGATACTCGCTCGTTCGCGTGGTGCCGCAGCCGACTCCGCAGCGATTGCGTCCATTCATATCGCCCCTTCGCATCGTGGCCGTCTTCGCCAGCCCTCAGAACCTCGCTCCGCTCCAGGTCGAGCAGGAGGCAGATCTGCTCCAGCGCACGCTCGCCCCGGCCACGAGACGTGGCGTAGTCGCGCTCGACGTACTGCGTGGAGAGGCGGCCACGGTTTCCGAGGTCCAGCGCATGCTTCGCATCCGGCGGCCGCACATCTTTCATTTTTCTGGCCATGGCACGTTCTTGGAAGGCGCGGAAGGCGCACTAGTCTTCGAAGGTCCGGCACAGGTACAGACTGTTAGAGCGACCGAGATGGCGACGCTGCTGCGCGACAATGACGTGCATCTCGCGGTCCTCAGCGGTTGCGATACGGGCAGTTCGTCATCGGCCGATCTCAGCACAGGTGTGGCCGGTTCGCTAGCGTATGCGGGCGTGCCGGCCGTCATCGGCTCCATGCGGCCGATTCTCGACGACGCTGCGCTCCTTTTCACGCGGGAGTTCTATCGCGCCATGGTCGACGGCTACACGATCGAAGAATCGCTCATCGAGGCGAGGAAGGCCCAAAGCCTGGAGCGATGGGACTGGCCGGCTCTTGCCCTCTTCAGCTCCGGTGCAGCAGTCCTCGATGATCTGCGCATCGAGCTTCCGCGAGAATAAGGCAGCACAGTTGGCTCGGCCAGGTGCGCATACGTCGGCGCTGCGGTGGTCATTTCTGAGCGTCCAGCTAAACTGTGAGCGCCGCAATCGCGCGCCGGTAAGGCCGTTCGGTCGAGTCTAACGCGTGTCTAATTCGCCGTTTTCGCACATGCGTGGACAAGCCGAGACCGAGGTAAAATGCTCTGTAAAAAAGATATCCGCGTATGTCCCGAGACCCACGCGGAGATCGCACTCAGGAGGTCATCGGTTCGATCCCGTTCAGCTCCACCAATTCCTTCAATCGATTACGTACCCCGCCGCGCCGAATGCGTGGTGTATTCTGTCCGCTCGGTGCCAATCACCCCAGGAACGCGCCTCGGTCCATACGAGGTTGTTGCGCCGCTCGGTGCCGGCGGGATGGGCGAGGTCTATCGCGCGCGCGACACGCGCCTCGACCGCAGCGTGGCCATTAAAGTCCTTCCGGCGGAGGTCGCGCATCGCGCCGACCTGCGCGCGCGCTTCGAGCGCGAGGCCAGGACCATCTCCTCGCTGAACCACCCGAACATCTGCGCGCTCTACGACGTCGGCGACGACTATCTGGTCATGGAACTACTCGAAGGCGAGAACCTCGCCGACCGCATCGCCCGTGGTCCCGTACCGATCGAACAGCTCCTGCGAACTGGCATCGAGATCGCCGACGCGCTCGACAAGGCTCACCAGCGCGGCATCGTCCACCGCGACCTCAAGCCCGCCAACATCATGCTGACGAAGTCGGGAGCGAAACTGCTCGACTTCGGGCTGGCCAAAGAGAGCCCGCTCGGCGGCGACGCCCCGACCGATGCCACAGTCGCCAAGGCCCTCACCTCGGAAGGAACGATCGTCGGGACATTTCAATACATGGCGCCGGAGCAGCTCGAAGGCGCGAACGCCGACGCGCGCACGGACATCTTCGCGTTCGGAGCGGTTCTCTATGAGATGGCAACCGGCCGCCGCGCCTTCGAGGGAAAGAGCCGCGCCAGCCTGATCGCCTCCATCCTCGGCACGCAGCCGCCGCCGATCGCGCAGCTCCGTCCGATGACACCACCGGCACTCGACCGCCTGGTGCAGGGCTGCCTGGCCAAGGATCCCGACGACCGCTGGCAGAACGCGCACGACGTCATGCTCGAGCAGCGCTTCATCGCCGAGAGCAGCTCCTCGGCCGGCGTGCCGATTCCCGTCGCCCGCCGCCGCGCCTGGCGCGAGCGCAGCGCGTGGATCGTCGCCGCCGCCGCCGTCATCATCGCCGTCGCCGTTGCGACGATGATGAAGCGCACGCCGCCCGTGGGCGACCTCGTGCAGTTCGCGATCGAGACACCGCCGAATCTGGCGCTGTTCCCTTTCGACACCAAAGGAGTGGCCATCTCGCCCGACGGGACGATGATCGCGTTCGTGGCGGGCGACGTTCAAGGAAAGCCGTCGCTGTACATCCGCAACGTGGCCACGACGAAAATCGCGGCCCTGGCCGGTACCGACGACGCGTCGTATCCATTCTGGTCACCCGATAGCCGTCAGCTCGGCTTCTTCGCCGGCCAAAAACTGCACCGCATCGACGCCAAAGGCGGCACGACCGTGACGCTCTGCGATGCCGCGTCCGGCCGCGGCGGCACGTGGAATCGCGACGGCGTGATTCTCTTCGCGCCGACGATCGCGAGCGAGCTGTATCGCATCTCCGCCGGCGGCGGCCGTCCCGAGCGCGTCACTTCGTTTGAAGGGAAAAAGGTCCGGCACCGCTGGCCGTGGTTTCTCCCGGACGGCAAGCGCTTTCTCTACGTTGCCGGCGAAGACCTCACGGCCGGCTCGCTCGACGGCAAGCTGCACAAGCAGATCGTCACCAACGTTTCCAACGCCGTCTTCGTCCCGCCCGACCGAATCGTCTTCTCCCGCGGCGTGGTGCTGATGTCCCAGCGCTTCGATCCCGACGCCCTCGCGGTCAGCGGCGAGCCCGTCCCGCTCCCCTTCGGCAACGTCGCCTACATGAGCTCGAAGCAGCTCAGCATTGTGAGCGCATCGGAGAACGGCACGCTGGCCTTTCTTCCCGCGCCCGAAGGCGCCACGCGCCTGGTGTGGGTCGACGCCAAAGGACACGAGGACGGCGAGATCGGTGAGGCCGGCGGCTACGACGACGCCGCGCTCTCACCCGATGGAAAGCGCGTCGCCGTGGTGCGCAGCGCGCCCGACGGCAACGACATCTGGCTCGTCGATGCTTCCAATGGCAGCCTCTCGCGCTTCACGTTCCATCCCGGCCAGTACGGCTTCCCTTGCTGGAGCCGCGATTCGAAGCAGATCGCCTTCTTCCTTCAAATGGACTCCGTCGGCCAGGTCTGCACCAAGTCGCTCGACGGCGCCGAGCGCACTCCCGTGTTGATGTCCAAAGCGTGGCAAATCCCAAACGACTATTCGCCGGACGGCACCACGCTCATGACCTTCGTGCAGACGCCGGCGGCGGCAGGCGATCTGTATACGCTGACCCTCGGCCCGAAACCGGTGATGACACCCTTCGTGGCCACGCCATTCGACGAAAGCGCCGCGACGTTCTCTCCCGACGGCCGATGGGTTGCCTATCAGTCGAACGCATCGATGCGCAGCGAGGTCTACGTCCGCCGCTATCCCCCCAGCCCCGAACAGTGGCAAATTTCGAACGCGGGAGGCGAGAGCCCGATGTGGAGCCAGGACGGGAGAGAGCTGTTCTACGCCTCCGGCGACACCATCATGCGCGTCCCGATCGGCGGCGGTGCGTCGCTCAACGCCGGCACCCCCGCGCCGCTCTTCCATATTCCGGGACATCACACCGCACCGCGCCTGACCGGATCGGTGTCGCGGCCCGTCATCAGCGGCATCACGCCCGACAGGCAACACTTCCTCTTCCGGCTCAGCACGGAGCAAGGGCTGCCGTCGATCAATGTCGTGCTGAACTGGCGGAAGGCGCTTCAGGAGCGGTAGGCCGCACGATGCTGCTACCGGAAGATGCGCATCAAGTTTGCGTATGCGCGTTGATTATCTCGATGATTTCCTCCCAGTTTGGTGACTGAGGGAACGCGCCGTGTTGAGCCCACCCGTACGCGTCGCCGTCGTGCTTCGTGTCGTGGATCGTTGGATCGCTGCCGGCATCGAGCAGCAGGCGCACAACATCTGCATGACCCTGCGCCGCCGCGAGATGCAGAGGAGTCACCTTCGCGTCCCAATGTCCCCACATCTCATTCGGATCGCCGCCATGTTCGAGCAGCCATCGCACCGCTGCCGCATCGCCGCGCTTCGACATGATGTGCAGCGTCCCCGGTGAAATCGGCATGCGTGCGGCAGTTTCGAAGTCTCCCAGCGCCAGTGCGGCGATGACATCCGTCTCGCGCAGCTTCTCCATCAACGCGCGATCAACGGCCGGCTTGTTCGCATACACCGCCGGCGGCATTCCGCCGTCGTCGCGCGCCGTCGGATCGGCGCCGAGCTCGAGGAGAAGCGCCACCATCTCCGGCCGGCGCCGTAGGATCGCGTAGTGTAGCGGCGTGCGATGGCTCTCGCTATCGCCCAGCCTCTGATTCACGAGGGACGGATCGCGCGCGATGATCCGCCGCACGTCGTCGCCGAGGTTGAGAGCGATGGCGGACCACAGGTGGTGCGTTGCTCCGCGGGTGATCAGAAAGTCCGCGATCTCCGGATGCGGATCGAAGCAAACGGCCCAGCCGATCACGTTGGGGAAGTGATCCTCGCCGCCGCCGATCACGTCGGCACCGGCATCGACAAGCCGTCGCACGACTTCGAGATGACCCTCGGCCGCGGCCCAGTGGATCGGCATCGTGTTGTCGCCGTGCTCGCGGGTGTTCACGTCGACGCCGCGCGCCAGGATGTCGTTCACCGTCGCGAGATCACCGTTGCGCGCGGCGGTAAACAACTGCCCGTGCAGCGTCAGATTGTCGACGTGTGCTTTGAGCGCGCGCCAGCTCGCAAATCCGTACTGCTTCGCGAGCTGGTATTGCGCCTGTGCCAGCGTCGATTGCTGACTCGCTTTCTTGAGCGTGCGAAGCAGCTTCTTTGCTTCCTTGCGGAGCCATTCGAGACTGGCGTTGTCGGGGAGCTGTGACATACAAAACCTTCCTTCCTCGTCGGCCCTGCGTCCGCATCGAGAGCCAGGAATGAAGGTCGTTGATGACGAGAAGTGGGGGTGGGTTGAACCCTTTACGCGGACGTCGGCCGCCCTTACGGCACGGCCGATGTTACCGCAAACTCGCCGTGGCTTGCGATAGGCTCAGGAGGTCATCGGTTCGATCCCGTTCACCTCCACCACTTGACCCCGTTTCGTTACCGGCTCGAACCGATCGGCGGCAACCCAGGCCGTCATGAGTCCGTAGGGACGCGTATGAGACCATCGCAGCGACTGGTCTCCGTGTGGAGGTGAGTTGATGTCCGGTGTTTTTCGGTGCCTCGCATGCTCACTGTTTCTTCTTGCGCCTGCCGCGATGGCATCGGACGCAGGTGGTGAGCATTGGATCGGTACGTGGGCGGCAGCCGCACAGCATTGGCTTCCCGGACGTCTGGCAAGCTTTCGAAATCAAACCGTGCGCCTCATCGTGCACACCAGCGCCGGCGGTGCCAGGGCCAGAATCAGAATCTCGAACACATACGGCGATCAGCCGCTACAGATCGCCGCCGTGCACCTTGCACGTCGCTCCGCGGGCGCGGATATCGATCCCGCTTCGGATCGAACGGTGACGTTTCAAGGCCGGAAGCCGGTTACGGTCGCCCCACGGTCCATGGTCGTCAGCGATCCGGTAGACCTCGACGTGCCCGCGCTCTCGGATCTTGCGATCAGCCTCTATTTTCGAGAGACCGCGCTGGCCACGACATCACACTCCCTGGCGCAGCAAACGAACTACGTCTCGCCCGAGACCGGCGACTCGACCGGTGAGGCCAGGTTCACGGCCGCGAAAACGATCCTCTCCTGGCCATTTCTCACCGGCGTCGACGTAGCGGCTCCGCCTCACGGGTTTGCCATCGTCGCGCTGGGGTCGTCACTCACGGACGGTGACGGATCAACAAAGGATGTGAACAGGCGATGGCCGGACGTCCTTGCCGAGCGACTGCAGAAATGCGCCGACAAGGATGCGCCCGTCGGCGTGCTCAATGAAGGCATCATCGGCAATCGTCTGGTGAGCGACGCCAGCAGCCCACGGCAGAAGGGTGGCCCATTCGGTGCGGTCTTCGAGGATCTGGCGCCGGCGCTCGGGGAATCGGGCCTCGTGCGGTTCGACCGGGACGTTCTCCAGCAATCCGGCGTCAAGTTCGTCGTCCTCGGCCTCGGCATCAACGACATCCTGTTCCCCGGCGCCTTCGTTCCGGCGAGCGAATCCGTGGACGCACAGACCGTGATCAAAGCCAATCGCCAGCTTTTAGACCGCGCGCACAAGAAAGGAGTCAAGGTCATCATCACGACGATTCCGCCCTGTGAAGCCGCGTTCTTTCGCGGACCGGTCATCACGTTTTGCACGCCGCAGAACGAGAAGGTTCGCCAAGAGGTGAACACCTGGATTCGAAACACGAAGGAATTCGATGGGATGATCGACTTCGATCAGCCCGTGCGGGACCCGGGCCACACAGCGCGCATCCTGCCCGAGTTCGACAGCGGAGATCATTTGCACCCGAACGACGCCGGTTACGTCGCAACTGGCAATGCAGCTCCGCTGGCGTTGTTCGGCTGTTCGGATCGAAGATAAGCGAGAGGAAGCGCTGCGTACTCCAGGAGGAATTTGGAGCGATCTAATGGCCGCTCCCATGCGTGCGCTTCCGGGCCTCGTCATAAACTTCGCGGATCGCGGTGATGACGGTCTCCGGCTCGTCGAATTGGATGTATTCCGAGCTCTGGCGGGCGAATATCTGTTTGGCGTTGGACGAGAGTCCGAGCCAGCGCGCTTGCGCCAACGTCGTCTCCCGCTCGTATTTCAGGTGCTCCGGGGTGTCCGCGGGCTTCGTCTCCAGATGGCCGACACCGTGGTTGCCGGATGTGAGCACGCGAATGGGCCGCGCATCGAATGAGCGGCGGTGCTGCTGCATGTATGTCTCATCCCATGGCGTCTGCTCCATTTCGGATATGTACGCGTCATACATGGCGACTTTCGTCTGCGCGATCTCCAGCAGCTTTGCATTCAATTCGGGGGACCATTCCGCCTCCGGCAGACCGCGAAAGAACTGTTGCGCGCACGTGCGTAGCGGCCGGCCGGGACGCGGCGGCAACATCGGCAGGGGCTTGTGTGCAGCAACCGCGTTACGGCAGTCGCGCAAACGGGAGATGATGCCGGCCTCACCGCGATGTTGCTCCTCCACCATCTCTTTCGGCTCGAATTCGTCCGGATCGCCATCGACCATCACCAGTCCGGCAACTTCGGGCATGTACCGGTCCGCAAACACGCGCATGTTGTCCCCGCCAAAGGCCGACCCCACCAGAATGTAGGGGCCGTCGATACCAGCATTGTGCAGCGCCGTATGCAACTCCTCGGCGGCACGCACGCTCGTGCGCGGCATGGGGCCGGGTTCGCTGAATCCGGCGCCTGCGCGATCGTAGCTGCAGACCCGCGTCCATCGGGCGATCTGAGGCTGCACCTTCGACCAGGCAGGCGCCCAGTCTTCCCAGCCGGAATCGAAAACGACCGTGGGCGAGCCGCTCCCCATGCAGTAAAGATTCAGCCGAAATCCCCCCGCGTCGACGAGCTGGCCAGGCCGCGCGTAAACGATGTCCGCGGGAGCGCTGCCGCCGCTGGACGCAACGACGCCGGAAAGGAACACAACCATGAGCAGGCAGATTCGTGTTCGCTTGATCGTTTCATCTCCTTCAGTACATCATTGTTGCACCGACCCTCGGCAGCGATGTCGCCGGCAACGCCACGCCCCGGACGATCGAGGCGTAGACAACGTCGATCTGCATGGGGTACCTCATTCGTGTTTCAGCCTTTGTCTTTCCATGTGTCCTACATTCGCCGGTCATGCTACTACACTCACCGTAGCAATGACAGGTCAAAGTTTGGTGAACGTCCCTGGGTCAGGCCTCGAACGTGCCTGGGGTCAGGCTTCTGCTTCTCTCCTGTCCGCGGTGAACGTCCCTGCGGTCAGGCCTCTGCTGTCCTGGTAATGCGGCACAGGACTCAGAACATCGAATTGGGATTCGCTGACTCTTCCGGCACCCTCTGCAGCACGTCCCAGTGCTCGACCACCTTGCCGTTGTCGTCGAGGCGGAAGATGTCGATGCCGGCCCAGTCGGCGTCGCCGGGCCAGGTCTGGTGGCAGTGCAGGACGACGTAGCTTCCCTCGGCGATGACGCGCTTGAACGCGACGTGTTTGCCCGGGTACTCGGCGGCCATCCGCACGAAGTAGTCGATGAAGGCCTGCTTGCCGTCGCCGACGTCGGGGTTGTGCTGGATGTACGTGTCACCCGCATAGAGCGCGATCGCCTCGGCGGGGCGGCACTGGTTGAACATCAGGTCGTAGAAGGCGACGACGGTCTGCTTGTTGCGCTCCAGGGCGACGGACATGCGGCGGTCAGTTTAGCTGCAAGAGGATCCATTCCTGATCCTCATCGATCAGGTTCGACGTTGAACGCCTTTCGTTCGACGCTGAACAACATCCATTCGACGTTGAACAACTCTCGTTCGACGTTGAACGACATCCGTTCGACGTTGAACGACTCTCGTTCAACGCTAAACAACTTTCATTCGACGCTGAACACCAGTCGTTCGACGTTGAACGACATCCGTTCGAAGTTGAACGACCCTCGTTCGACGCTGAATAACTTCCGTTCGACGCTGAACGACTTTCGTTCGACGTTGAACCATCTTCGTTAGACATCGAACAACTTTTGTCCGACTCAGCCGGACAGTGATCTTCTGGATCGCCTGGAACTGTGGTCAGTTCGATACACTTGGACTGCACCTTCATGTCGACAGCCCGCCTCGAAACCTTTACCGACGGCGTGATCGCCATACTGATCACGATCATGGTGCTCGAGTTGCGCGTGCCGCACGGGACGGACCTGAACGCGATGCGGCCGCTCGTTCCGACGCTGCTCACCTATGCACTCAGCTTCATCTTTCTGGCCATCTATTGGAACAACCACCACCACATGTTTCACGCCGTCGATCACGTCAACGGGCGGATTCTCTGGGCGAACATGCATCTGCTGTTCTGGTTGTCGCTGGTACCGTTCGTCACCGGGTGGATGGGGGAGAACAACTTCGCCCCGCTGCCGACGGCGATCTACGGCTCCGTGCTACTGCTCTCGGCCATCGCCTATACCATCCTGGTTTACGCGATCATCGCCGATCAGGGTTCTCACTCGAAGCTCCGTGCGGCGATCGGAAACGACGTGAAAGGGAAAATCTCCACGGCGCTCTATGTCGTGGCCATCCCCTCCGCCTTCATCCATCGCTGGATCGCCTTCGCCATCTATGTGACCGTCTCGTTGATGTGGCTGGCGCCCGATCGGCGTATCGAGAAGAAGGTCGAATCAGGCGCTCTTCCGCACCACAAGAGTGACCGGGTGGAGTGAGCCCATCGTCACGATGGCCAGGAATCGCACAAGGCCTTTTGCACGAAAGAGGGACTGAGTTTCAAGCTCCTGGCTGACACCGACCACACCGTGTCGACGGAGTACGGCTCGCTCGGAAGCTACAATGGAACCGCATACGCAACCCGCAACACATTTCTGATCGATCCGTCCGGCGTGATCCGAAAGGTCTACCTGAAAGTGAAGCCGCCGGCCCACAGCGAAGAGGTGCTGGCCGACCTCGATACTCTCCAAGCGAAGAAATAACTGGTAAGGTGGGCGCGGAGGCTTTCATGTCAAAGATCAATGGAGACAAGGCACGCACTGCCATCGAGCAGCGCCGCCGCACCGCCCAGCGTGCGAAGGACCGTGCCCGCCGCGCCGAGATCACCGCGGCCGCGGCAGCACATCCGGCCGCGAAAAAGAAGAATGCGAAGTAATCGTGAGAGCGGCGGCCTCGGCCGCCGCACTCCAGATGCAAACGCTACTCATCGTCGATGATGACCCCGACATAGGGCTCGGCCTGGCGGTCGCGCTCGAGCGCGACGGCCGCCGGATCATCGTCTGCCGCGATCTCGAATCGGCGCAGATCATCCTCGGCGCCGAGCCGGTCACCGACATCGTGACCGACGTCAAGCTCTCCGGGCCGTTCCGCTTCGAAGGGCTGGACTTCATCACCGAGATTCAGCGCGTGGCGCCGGCGGCGCGGGTGATCCTGATGTCGGGACACGTCACCGAGGAGCTCGAGGCCGAGGCCCAGAGGCGGGGAGCGGATGCCGTGCTGTCGAAGCCATTCGCGGTGGGCATGCTCGAACCGCTGCTGACCGTTCCCGCGGACGCCACGCCGCCGTCGATGATGCTCGTTCCGACGATGAACGAGATCCTGGCCGGGAACGATCTGCGCCCGCGCTTCCAGCCCATCGTGTCGCTCGAGGACGGCGCGTTGCACGGTGTGGAGTCGTTGGCGCGCTACCGTGTCGCTGGCCCATTCGCCCGGCCGGATCTGCTCTTCGACTATGCCGCGCGCCGAAACGACGTGGGCCGGTTGGAGGCGGCCTGCATCCAGGCGACGATGCGCGAGGCGCCGGCGTTCCCCGAGTCGCTGACGCTGTTCATGAATATCCATCCCGCCGCGCTCGATGACATGGGCGTCGTCCTGGCCCTGGAGTCGTCGGCGCGGAAGTCGGGCATCGGCCTCGATCGCGTCGTGCTCGAGATCACCGAGCAGCAGGAGATCCGCCAGCACGCCGGCCTCTTCGAGTCGATCGATCGCCTCCGCGGCCTCGGCGCGCGCTTCGCGTTCGATGACGTCGGCGTGGCCTACTCACATCTGCCGCTCATCGAGCGCATCCGGCCGAGTTACCTCAAGATCAGTCAGCTCTTCGGAACGCTCTTCGAAGCCGATCCGACGCGGACGAAGATCGTCCGCAATCTCGTGGCACTGGCCGCGGAGTTCTCCTGCGCCATCATCATCGAAGGCGTCGAGGATCGATCGACCGCGGATGCGGCTAGAGAGATGGGGATCGCCTTCGGGCAGGGGTATCTGTTTGGAAAGGCGGAGGACGCGCGGTAGACGGCGTCTGTCTTGCACTGTGCTCTCCGTGCAGCCACTGCGAATTACGAAAGGAAGAGCAGATGCCACAGAAGGGGAAATCGGTGGTCAGAAAGGCCGGAGGTGCGATCGCGCGCACGGCAAAGAAAGTCACGGCCAAGGCTCGGAACGTCACGGCCAAACTCAATCCACGGAAGCGCGCCGCGGCCAACGTCGCCGAAACGCCGGTCACGAACGCGCCAAAGCCGCAAAGCAAGCCGGTGACGACACGCCCACAACCACGCCAGACGGACGTTCCGCTCGATCTGATCGCGGCGATGTACTCGCCGAGACAAACGAGCATGAAGACGTCATTCCGCAGCGACGGCGCCGATCAGCAGAACGATCAGGAGATGCTTCTCGGCGCCGACGATCGGTGGCAGGATGAGGACCATTTCACCAACAAGTCGGGCGATGCCCGCATCGGCACGCACGGCCGCGGCGACGAGCCGGGCGAAAAGAGGAGATGAGGGATGGATACAGCAAAGGAAAACGCGAGCGGCTATTGCCCAGCCTGCGGGCGGTCGGATCAGGTGAATCGCGGGCTGGAGGATTTCCTGGCACGGCTCGGCATCAGCGACGACATGGTCTCGAAGCTCAAGACGTCGATTCAGAACGTGGCCGTGGAGGAGTACCTCAACACCGCCCGCGACTATCTGAAAGACGGCAGCAAGAAAGCGACATCGTACGCGAAAGACAATCCCTGGAAAGTCGCTGCCGGCGTGGCGGTGCTGGCCGTCGGAGTGGGACTGCTCATCACGGCACTGAATCGGGATTAGACCGAGGCAAGCTATCCGCAGATGACGCAGACAGACACAGATAAAATCGTTCGTCATCTGTGTTCATCTGCGTCATCTGCGGATGATCCTCGTCGTCCCCCCATACAATGTCGCGATGCCGCTGGTTCCGGAGTTGAACGTCGCCGACCGCACTTGCGCGGTCGGTGACGTCACGATCCATTACGTCGAGGCGGGGCGCGGGCCGCTGGTCGTGCTCCTGCACGGCTTTCCGGAGTTCTGGTACTCGTGGAGGAATCAGATCCCGGCGCTGGCCGCGGCCGGCTTTCATGTCGTGGCCCTCGATCTGCGCGGCTACAACGACTCGTCGAAGCCGCATGCCATCGATGCCTATCGCCTGACCGAGCTGGCCAAAGACGTCGCCGGGGTGATTACACAGACCGGCGAAGGCCCCTGCCTCGTCGCGGGACACGACTGGGGAGGGGCCGTGGCCTGGCTGACCGGGATGCTCTATCCGGAGCTGGTGAACCGCCTGATCATCCTCAATTCACCGCATCCGGTGGCCTACCTCCGCGAGCTGCGGCGCTCCGCGCGGCAGAAGTGGCGCGCCAAGTACCAGCTTCTGTTTCATCCACCGTGGCTGGCGGAGTTCGTGATGCGCCGCTTCCGCTACGCCCTCCTCCGCCGGGCGCTGGCACGGCTCGGCTGTTTCACCGCCGGCGAGATCGAGAGGTATGTGGAGGCGTGGAGGAAACCGGGCGCGCTGACCGGCATGGCCAACTATTACCGGGCCATGCGTCGCCGTAAAGAGCTGCGCGGCCTGATGCGCCGCATCGACGTCCCGACGTTGATGATCTGGGGTGATCTCGACCCCTTCTTCACCCTCCAAACGCTGCGCGACTTCAGCGAATACGTCCCCGACCTGCGCATCGAGCACGTAACCGACGCCGGCCATTTCGTCCAGACCGACGCGCCGGGAAGGGTGAATGAGTTGATGATCGGCTTCCTGAAGGCGTGACGCTATCTACTGATTCACAGCGTTCCACTCGTCCCACTGCTCGTCGATCGATGACGTGAAGTCGCGCGACGGTTTCCAGCCGAGCTTCTGGCGGGTGGCGGTGCTCGAAACGCATTGATCGATGGCCAGGGCATCGGCGAAGGGACCGTACTTCTGGCGCGCCACTTCGATCGGAACCGTCTCGATGACGGCCCCATTGGCGATGCCGAGAGCGCAGCCGAGAAGCGTCTCGTTCGTGTCATCGACCGCGTGGAAGATGCCGGTGGCGCGCTGCTCGGTCACGCGGACGTAGCAGTCGGCGAGATCGTGGAGGTTGACCATGGCCCAGCGATTGTTGCCGTCGCCGACCAGATAAACCGTCTGTTTCTTTTCGGAAGCCTCGAACCATCCACGGCAGAGGCTCTGCCTGCCGCCGTAAACGCATCCAGGGCGAAGGACCGCGCTGCGTCCCGTCGCCAGAGCCGCCTGCTCCTGCTCCGGGCGCCAGGCCACGATCGGGAGCGGATCGGGGGGCGTCGACTCATCGGCGACCTCGTCGGCGGTGTTGCCGCAGACCCAGACACCCGAGGTGTAGACAAAGAATCCTGGCTGTGCGGTGAAGACGTCGAGCGCGGTTCGATTCAACTCAGCGGCGTCAGGCGTGTTGGCCTGCGCGATGTGGAGGAAAGCGTCGTAGCTGCTCAGCGAATCGGCCAGCGACGGCAATGACGAGAGATCGCCGGCGATGATCGCGGCGCCGCGCGTGCGCAGCTTGCCCGAATCTGTTTCCGGGCGGACCAGCGCCGTGACCTCGTGACCGCGGTCGATCAGCGCCGGTGCCACGGCACTGCCGATATAGCCCGTCGCACCGGTGATGAAGATACGCATTACTTGCGCTTCTCCATGGCCCGCTTGAACGCCAGCGCCATCGCGCTCTCGCCCGATTCGTTGTCGCCGCGCTCTTCGGCGAACTTCACATACTCGTCGCGCTCGGCCGCCGCTTTGGCCGCCTCGTGCGAGAGAGAGATGCGTTTGCGCTGCGGGTCGATGCTCATGATGCGGACGGCCAGCTTCTCCCCCGCCTCGTGGGCGCGCGACGGATCGGCGCCCGGGGCCACGGAGATCTCGGAGTTGGGGATCAGGCCGGTGAGGCCGGGCTCGATCTGCACGAAGATGCCGGGAGCGCCGCCGTGATCGACGGTTCCCTCGACCACCTTGCCGGCCGGGTAGCGCTGCGCGGCGCCTTCCCACGGGTCGCGCGTGGCGATCTCGCGGAGTGAAAGCGACAGGCGTTTCTTGGAGGGATCGACTTCGCGTACCCAGCCGCTGACCTGCGTGCCGATGGCGATGTCGGCATCGCCCTGCTTCACGCCGAACGGAAGCTGCGAGTAGTGAACGAGCCCGTCGATGCCCGGCTCGACTTCGACGAAGAGGCCGAAGTCGGTGGTGCGCACGATGCGCCCGCTGAACTGCGTGCCGGCGGGATAGCGGTCGGCGACGTCGCTCCAGGGGTCGGGCTCCTGATCCTTCATCGAGAGCGAGATGCGCTTGCCGTCGTTCTCGATCTTGATGACCTTGACGCGGACTTCCTGACCGACCGTGACCACTTCCTTGGGATCGGTTACGCGGCGGCGGCTCATCTCCGAGACGTGGAGCAAGCCGTCGATCCCGCCCAAGTCGACGAAAGCGCCGAAGGGGGTGATGGTCTTGATGGTGCCGGTCAGCTCGGCGCCCGGCACGATGTTGCGGCGGGTCTCCTCGGCGCGCGACTGGTTGGCTTCCTTCAGCAGCGCGGCCCGCGAGACCACGATGCGCCGGCCGTCGTCGGAGAGCTCGGTGATCCGGAACTCGTACGGCTGGCCGATGAACTGATCGGGATTGTCGATCTTACCGAGAGAGATCTGGGATAGAGGACAGAACGCCCGGAGGCCGCCGACGTTCACGTCGAAGCCGCCCTTGTTCCGGGCCGCTACCTTCCCCTCGACCGGCAGGCGGTTCTCGTACATCTGCCGGAGCAGATCGAGCGAAGCCTTCCCCTTGGCCAGCTTGCGCGAGATGCGGATCTCGGGCGAGGTCTTAACCACCGTTCCTTCCACCGTATCGCCGACGTCGAGACCGTCCAGCTCATTGGCCGCCATGACCGCTTCGGACGGACCGCCGTAGGAGACGAAGGCGTCGTCCCCGGAGATCGATACGATCTGTCCTTTGAGCAACTCGCCCTGCTCGGGGTTCTTGAAATTCAGGCTCGCTTCGAACGCCTCGGCAAACGTTGCTTCGGCGGTTTCTCTACTCTGGGTCATGGATCGTAAAGCCTTTCAGTGGGATGGATCTCAGGACGGCGAGATCGGTTGGGCAGCGTATCTTACTCGAAAGTCGATTCGCTGGCGACGGGCGGTGTTACGGAGTTGGTGGGTTCGTCGGTTACGGGGTTGCGGGGTCTCGCGGTTACGCGGTCTCGCGGGGCGCAGGCCAAAAAAACCGCGAGACCCCGCAACCCCGAGACCGCGCAACCCAGCAACTCAGGAACCCGGCAACCGACCCCATCATAGACGCTGAAAAAAAATCTTCGCGACCCCTTGCAGGCCCGAAACCGCGGACCTACATTGGTGATCCCTGACGCGCCGGATGCTTCATCGCAGATGTCAACGGCGAGTCAGGTGGTTCCGGAACGCGATGGGTACCGGGACTGCCACGCGGATGTTTCTTTGCAACTGTTAACGCGTGGCGAACGGTTGCGACGGGCAAAGGACGTCGGAACCAAGTCGGTTCGGATGCCCCCTGGTGGCTGTTAACGGATCGAGAACGGGCTCGCGAGATCAGGGATCGCGAGCCTTTTGTTTTGCCCGCCGTTCTGCTCGTCTCCACCGAGCCGCGCCACCTTCCGCCAGATGGCCTCGCCAACCGACGTCCAGGTCATCCGCCGTACGACTTCTTCCAGCGAGGTCGGCAAGGCATGCATCGATGTCAGCCCCGCCACGTCGGCGATCGTCGACGCTCCCTGAATCTCGAGCAGGAGAGGACGCCGGCTCCGGTCGACGTGCAACGTCACCCCCGGCGCCAGCGGCTCGCTGTCCCCGCACTCGAAGGACTCGGCGAGATCGATCGACAGGGAGTCGGTGTGACGGTCGAAGAAGTACTTCACGCACCTTAGAGGGACACGCGTCCGGCGATTTCCCTCTGCTACGATGCGCGGCACGATGACCACGCGCGTCTATCTCGTCCGTCATGGTGCGACGGAGCTGACCGACGAGGACCGTTTCGCCGGCGCCATCGACGTACTCCTCTCGGACGAGGGGCGGGAGCAGGCTCGGCTGCTCGGCAAACGGCTCGAGGCGGATCCGATCAGCGTCGCCTTCGCCAGCCCGATGACGCGAACGATGGACACGGCCCGGCTGATCGCCGCCCCGCACGGCATCGAGGTGACCGCGGTCGACGGCCTTCGCGAGATCGCGCACGGGCGGTGGGAACGGAAGACGCGCGCCGAGGTCGAGCAGCAGTTCCCGGACGAATACGCCCGCTATGAGACCGACCCCTTCTCGTTCGCGCCGACCGGCGGCGAGAGCGGGCTGCAGGTGACGGCGCGGGCGCTGCCGGCGCTGCTGACGATTGTCGAAGAGCACGCCGATCAGCGGATTCTCGTCGTCTCGCACAAAGCGACGATCCGCCTGCTCCTCAGCTCTCTCATCGGATTCGATCCCCGGAAGTACCGCGACCGCCTCGACCAGAGTCCCTGCGCCCTGAACATCCTCGACTTCAAAGACGTCACCTCTCCCCGCCTGACGTTGTTCAACGATACGTCCCACTACTGCGGCGACGTCCCCGGGATTCCGAAGAACCGGTTGTCGAAGGCGTGGGGGGAGAAGTAGTTGCTGGGTTGCTGAGTAACTGGGTTGCGCGGTCTCGCGGTTGCGCGGTCTCGCGGTGTTTTACTTCTCACAGCCTCGCAGGTTGTACCTGAACCCCACCGCGAGACCGCGCAACCCCGAGACCTCGCAACCCAGCAACTCAGCAACCCAGCAACTCAGCAACCAAGCAACTCACCAACCAATCCACTAATCTACTGCCCATGCGAATCCTCGTCGTCGAAGACGATCCGGACATGTCACGCTTCATCGAGCGCGGTCTGCGGGAGCAATCGTACGCGGTCGATGCGGTGGCAACGGGCGATGCGGCCATCGAGGCGGCGGTGACGGCGGCGTATGACGTCATCATCCTCGATGCCATGATTCCGCCGCCGGACGGTTTCGAGGTCTGCCGGCAATTGCGCGCGCAGGGGATCGGCGCAACGATCCTGATGCTCACCGCCCGCGACTCGGTGGCCGACCGCGTCGAAGGACTCGACTCCGGCGCCGATGACTATCTGGTCAAGCCGTTCGAGTTCGCGGAGTTGCTGGCCCGCCTGCGCGCGCTCCTGCGGCGGCGCGGCGTGCGGCAATATCCGGTCATCGAGGTCGGCGATCTTCGCCTCGATACACGCTCGCATCGCGTCACGCGCGGCGGCGACGAGTTGCCCTTGACCACCAAGGAGTACGCGCTGCTCGAATATCTCTCGGTGAATGCCGGCCGGGTCATGGGACGCGAAGAGATCGCCGAGCACGTCTGGAACGACGAGTTCGATCCCTTCTCGAACCTGATCGAGGTCTACATCGGCCGCCTCCGCCGCATCGTCGATCGCGACCGCAAGGTCAAACTGATTCACACGATCCGAGGGTCGGGGTACATTTTGGAGGCGAGGGAGGGTGGTTCGTAGTTGGTTACGCGGTCTCGGGGTTTCGCGGTCCCGCGGCGGGTTTCAGGGAACAGATGCGAGCTGGAACAAGAAACCGCGAGACCGCGCAACCGCGAGACCCCGCAACCTCAGTGTTTCTCCGCCTTCTTCTCCGCCGCTTCCTTCGCGGCGTTCTCGTGCTGCACGGCGACGATCTTGCCGTTCATGGCGTCGACATTGACCTCGGTCACGCCTGACTTCGACGTGGCGATGTCGAACGAGTAGATCAGCTTCCCTTTCTCGTTCTCGAGCTCTTCGCTGGTGACTTTGCCGGGGGCTTTCTTCAAGGCCGTGGCGCGCGCCTGTGCCATCGTGATCTTCGGCTTTGCCGCGGTGGCGGCGAAGGCGCTTCCGGTGAGCACGGCGGCGAAGGCGAATGCGGTGGTGATCTTTCTGTACATGATTGTCTCCCTTGGGTTTTTGAACATCCGGCATCCCGCAACATCCTGTCGATTCAATGCATTGCATGAACATTGGATGAACGATTTGCGTTCATCAGAGGTTCATGCGGACGGCGGATACTCTCCCTCATGAAACGTCTGGCGCTCCTTGTCCTGGTCCTCACTCTCCCGGCGTACGGCGCGGACGATTGCGCCGCCGTCAGCGCGGTGAAGCACGAGGTCGTCCGCGATCTGCAGGACGCAAAGAGCCTGGCCACGGCTCCGCTGCGATGGGATCGAAAGACGTGGGCGCGCTTCGCCGAGGGGACGGCGGTCGTCGTCGCGCTCTACGCCACCGACCGGCAGACGTCCGACCGCGTGCAACGGAACCGGACCTCGTCGACCGATCAATTCGCAAAGACGCTCACGCCGTTCGGCGGCCACCGCGCGCTGGAGCTGTCGGTGCTGATGATCGCCGCCGGCGCCGGCATGCGCGAGGCGAACCTTCGCGACGCCGGCCGCGACTCACTGGAGTCGGAGCTGTGGGCGGCGGGCATCGTCACGCCGCTGCTCAAGCGCGCCTTCGGCCGGGCCCGGCCGATCCAGAATGAAGGGAGCCATTCGTTCCATCCGCTGAACGGGCACTTCGAGAGCTTCCCGTCCGGGCACGCCACCAACGCCTTCGCCTTTGCCACGGCCATCGCCGGCCACTACGACGGCTGGGTCGTGCCGACGATCGTCTACACGCTGGCAACCGGAGTGGCGGCCTCGCGCGTCAACGATCACGTGCACTTCCCTTCCGACGTCGTCGCCGGCGCGCTCATCGGCCACGCGGTGGCGAAAGGGATCGTGGCGCGTCACACGGGTCGTAAGGTGGCCTGGCAGGCCATGCCGCTCATCGATCGCAAAACGGTCGGGATGATGATCGCCATCGGCCCGCGGTGACAAGGTTGCGAGGTCTCGGGGTTACGAGGTCTCGGGGCGGCAACACCGCGAGACCACGCAACTTCGAGACCTCGCGACCTCGATAACAAAAAAACGCAGGCCGGGCTCCCGCCCAGCCTACGTCAAGTACGAACCGCGTTCGAAGACCGATTTACCGGTGGTGGAAGTGACCGCCACGGAACCCGCCGCGGAAGCCTCCGAAGCCGCCGAAGAATCCAAGCGAGATGCTCGGGCGGTACCAGAACGGATCGTAGTAGTAGTACGGATCGTAGTAGTACGGCGCGGCGACGACGACGCGCGGCGAGGAGTAGCCACGGTTACGGTAGTCCCGGCGTGACGCGGCGGCGTCGACGACGGCCTTGATCACCGGCTTCGGCACGTTGGCCTCGGTCATGGCGATGATGTCGTCGCCCGTGACGACGATGCGCGCATCGGTCTTGTCGATGTAATCAAGCATCGTCTCGACAGGTACTCCTGCCCTGGTCATACGGATCACCTCATCGACGGCGTTTCTCTGCACGGCAAAGAGCGGCGCGGCGACGAGGACGAGAAACAGCGCGGCGACTGCATGGATGATCGATTTTTTCATTTGTTATCCCTCCGGGGTTTGAACTGCTGCATGGCGAATAACATGCGACGGTTGAGCCAGCCCGTCACACCTCCGCCGTGAGAGAGAAGCGGGCAACCGGCCCGAGTTATTCTCCTCCAGCGAGGACAGAGCGTCCGCGAAAACGGGCAACCGCTCCGGCAGAGAAATCGCTTAGGCTGTACGAATGCTCAGACGTTTATTTGCGGTGACCATCGCGCTCACCGCCGCCGCCACACCCACCCAGGCGCAATGGTCACAGTTCGGCGGCAACGCCCGCCACACCGGCAACACCACGGTCTCGGCGCAGCCGCTGGCCCGCGTGCTCGCCGACGTCATCCACGATCCGCTCGTCCCGTACGAGATCGAAGCCGGCTCCGGCAACCTCTACGTTCACTACGCCGCGCCGCTGCTCGATGGCGACGACGTCTTCATGTCGTTCAAGGATCAGCAGATCGACGGGCCGTTCGGGCCGCTCATCACCTGGAGCGTTCACCGCCTCCACTGGGAGAACGGACAACTCGTCGAGAAGTGGCACACCCCCGTCGACTGGCAACCGGTCCCGGACCGGCCCGGCTTCTGGGAGCCGGCCTTCCAATCGGTGCTGGCCAACGGGTTCATCTACGCTCCGGCCGAGGGGGGCACGCTGCTCAAGATCGACCGCGACAGCGGAGCCATCCTCGGGCGCATGAATCCGTTCGCAACGATTGACCCACTCACCTTCGTCTCCGGGCCGCCGGCCGCCGATTCCGCCGGCAACATCTACTATGGAGCCTTCCGGATGCAGGGCAGCCAGCCATGGCAGCTCGATATCGCCGGCTCGTGGCTTGTACGTGTAACGCCGGCAGGCGCCACCACCCTCGTACCGATGACGACGCTCATCCCCGATGCGCCAAAGCCAACCGATCTCTGCAAGAGCCAGTTCACGCGAAGCTCGGCACAGATCCCGCCGACGCCGACCTCGGTTCCGCCGTCGATTCCGTGCGGATCGCAGCGGCTGGGCATCAACGCCGCGCCGGCCATCGCCGCCGACGGCACCATCTATCTGGTGACGCATGCGCACCTGAACGACTTCTGGAGCTATCTCGTCGCCGTGAATCCCGATCTCACACCGAAGTGGGACCAGTCGCTGCGCACGCGCTTCCATGACGGATGCAACATCCTGCTCCCGCCAAACGGAACGGCCGGCGGCTGCCCGGCCGGCACCGCCACCGGCGTCGACCCCTGGACCAACGAAGACGGCTCCGGCCGGGTCATCGATCTCTCCACGGCCTCGCCGGTCGTGGCACCGGACGGGTCGGTCATCTACGGCGCTTACACGCTCTACAACCTCGATCAGGGTCACCTGATGCATTTCAGCTCTGCCGGCGCATACCTCGGCAGCTATCCCTTCGGCTGGGATACGACGCCGGCCATCTGGCAGCACGACGGGACCTACTCGATCGTGACCAAGGAGAACCACTACGACTTCGATTTCCGCCCCGATCCGGGCGACTTCGTGACGCAGCTTGATCCGAAGTTCAAGCTCGAGTGGCAGTACCGCAACCCCTCGCGGACCAGTTGCCGCGACGGAGCGTGCGTCAGCGGGGAGAACGGCTTCGAATGGTGCGTCAACGCGCCGGCCATCGATGTGCACGGCACGGTCTATGTGAATGCCGAAGACGGAAACCTCTACGCGCTCAGCCAGGGCGGTACGCTCATCGACCGCATCCCCCTCGGCGGCCCGGCTGGCGCCGCCTACACGCCCGTCGCGGTCGACGCGCAGGGGCGCGTCTACGCACAGGAAGGCGGCCATCTGTTCGCGGTGGGCGGGGTGTTTCCGCGCAAACGATCGGCGAGGTAGGCAATACTCGAAGGACTGATGAAGCATTTCCGATCAGTCGGTCGCGGAGTCTCGCGGTTGCGCGGTCTCGGCGGGGTGGGGCCGCGAGACCCCGGAACCGCGAGACTCCGCGACCGTTTTTCACCAGAATAGGACGTCCGGCCGCAACGTTGCCGCAAGCGGTCCGCTGCAACTTTCGCGGCGCAAATCCGTTCAATCTCATCAGATCCCATCACCCGGGCTGACCGCCCGTCTGGAGTAAACGTTACATGACCGCTTCCCCTCTGACATCCATCAACAAAGCGAACCCGAAGCGCTCGCGCAAGAAGCTCTACTGGATCATCGGCATCCTTCTCGTCGTCGTTGCCGCCGTGGTCGCCGTGGCGATGAACAAGAAGCGCGAGCAGCCGATCTCCATCACCACCGACAAAGCATTCCGGAAGACGATCACCCAGCTCGTCACCGCCACCGGCAAGATCCAGCCGGAGATCGAGGTCAAGATCTCCCCCGAGGTCTCGGGCGAGATCATCGAGATGCCGGTCAAAGAAGGGCAGATCGTGCACAAGGGACAACTTCTTCTGCGCATCAAGCCGGACACGTACCGCGCGCAGGTCGAGGAACAGCAGGCCGCATTGAGCAGCGCACGCGCCGCCAGCCTGACGCAGAAGGCCCAGCTTGCGAAAGCGGAAGCCGACTACACGCGCGCCAGGAGCCTCTTCGCCTCGCGTCTCATTCCCGAGTCGGACCGCAAGACGGCCCAGACCAACTACGAGATCGCCCAGTCCGCGGTCAACGCCTCCCAGTTCGACGTGCAGCGCGCGGAAGGAGCGTTGCGCACGATCGACCAGGCACTCTCGAAGACCACCATCGTCGCCCCGACGGACGGATCGATCAGCTCGCTGACCAGCCGCCTCGGCGAGCGCGTGGTCGGTACGAGCCAGTTCGCCGGCACGGAAGTCATGCGCATCGCCGACCTGAGCAACATGGAGGCGCGCGTCAACGTCAATGAGAACGACATCGTCAACGTCAAGGTGGGAGACGTGGCCCGCATCAGCGTCGACGCCTATCCCGACCGGAAGATCGCCGGCGTGGTGCGCGAGATCGCCAGCACCGCCACGACCAACAACGCCGGCACGCAGGAGCAGGTCACGAACTTCGAGGTCAAGATCCGCGTCGCCGACCGCTCGGTGCGGTTGCGCCCCGGCATGAGCACGACGGCCGACATCGAGACCGACACGGTCAAAGACGTCATCGCCGTCCCGATCCAGAGCGTGACCGTCCGCAGTGTCGACAGCAAACTCTCCCCCGAGGAGCGCGAGAAACAGACCGCCCAGAACGTATCCAAGGACGACGACAACAAAGCCGACGTCACGAACCAGACGCTCGAGAAACAGAAAGCGCGCGAACAGCGCGAGAAGCTGCAGCGCGTGGTCTTCATCAAGACCGGCGATACCGTGCGCATGCAGAAAGTCGAGACCGGCATCGCCGACACGACCTACATGGAGATCAAGAGCGGCATCAAACCCGGTGACGAAGTCGTCTCCGGCAGCTACACCGCCATCAGCCGCAAACTGAAGGATGGAGCAAAGGTGGCCATCGAGAAGGCGAAGACGTAGACATGAACGACATCACCATCGAGCTTGGAGAGAGTTTCCGCATTGCCTTCGGACAGATCTGGGCACACAAGATGCGCTCGATCCTCACCGCTCTCGGTGTGATCATCGGCATCATCGCGGTCACGCTGATGGGATCGGCGATCACCGGAATCGGGATCGGCTTCGAGCGCAGTCTCTCCATGATCGGCGACGACATCCTCTACGTCGAGAAATGGCCGTGGCATAACGTCGACGACTGGTGGAACTACCGCAACCGCCGCCGGATCGAGCCGCAGTACGCCGACGCCTTGAAACGCCTCATCGCCGCAACCCCCAACTCGCAACTGATCACGGCCGTACCGACGCTCAACACCATCCGCAACGTCAAATACGGCGACAACGAGGTACAGCAGGTCTTCACCCAGGGAACGACGGACGAGTTTCTGGTGACCTCGACCGCGCAATTCAAGGAGGGACGGTTCATCACGTCCATCGAGTCGCGCGGCGGGCGCAACGTCTGCATCCTCGGCTATGACGTCGCCGACGCGCTCTTCCCGAGGCAGTCGGCACTCGGCAAGAACGTGATGATCGGAGGCAATCCCTTCAACGTCATCGGCGTCTACGCGAAGCAGGGCTCGTTCCTCGGCCTGTTCAGCTTCGACACCCAGGTCGTGGTCCCTCTCTCGGCATTCATGAAGGCGTTCAGCTCGCGCCTCGACACCTCCATCCGCGTCAAGGTGAAGGACAAGGATCGCGTGGCCCAGGCGCGCGATGAGCTGACCGGCGACATGCGCCGCGTGCGTGGTCTGCGGCCGGAACAGAAGGACGATTTCGAGATCAATGCCCAGGAAGGGCTGCGCAGCTCGATCGAGCCGATCAAGGCCGGCATCGCCATCGCCGGACTGTTCGTGACCAGCCTGGCGCTCTTCGTCGGCGCCATCGGCATCATGAACATCACCTACGTGAGCGTCAAAGAGCGCACGCGGGAGATCGGCACGCGCAAAGCGGTCGGCGCGCGGCGGAGGACCATCCTGATGCAGTTCCTCATCGAGGCGGTCTGCATCTGCCTCATCGGCGGCGCGGCCGGCCTGGTCTTCTCGTTCCTGCTGACCACCGGCGTGGCCGCGGCCTACCCTTCGTTCCCGATCCAGTTCTCCGCCGGGCTGGTGATCATCGGGATGGTCGTCTCCACGATGACCGGAATCATCTCCGGCTTTGCCCCGGCGGTGACCGCGTCGCGGTTGGATCCGATCGAGGCGTTGCGGTATGAGTGACGCGGTTACGGGGTTGCGCGGTCTCGCGGTCTCGCGGCGGTGGTTACAACGGCCGCGCCCTCGGCCCCACAACCGCGAGACCGCGAGACCCCGAGACCCCGCAACCAGGTGAATAGGTAAGCGCAAGAGAAACCCCACCCACATGTTCTTAACCGAAATCTTCCGCATGGCCCTCGGTTCGCTGCGAACGAACAAGCTTCGTTCCGCGCTGACGATGCTCGGGGTGGCCATCGGCGTCTTCTCGGTCATCGGGGTCATGACGTCGCTGAGCGCGATCCAGGATTCGATCGAGACCGGATTGAGCTTTCTGGGCAGCAACATCTTCCAGTTCGCCAAGTATCCGGTCATCAACAACGGCGGAAGGGCCGAGGAAAAGTACAGGAACCGGAAGGACATCTCGCTCGACAACGCCAACGAGTTCGTGCGGCTGATGGAGGGTCAGGCCTCCGCCATCGCCCTGAAGTGCTTCGACGGCGGCAGGCCAGTCAGCTACGGACGGGTCACGCTGCAGGGACGCACCATCGTCGGCACCAACCAGTACTTCACCACCGCCAACAGCTACGCCATCGGCTACGGCCGCAACATCTCGCAAGACGACGTCGAGTTCGGCCGCCCCGTGACCGTCGTCGGCGCCAGCATCCAGAAGAAGCTCTTTCCGAGCCAGACGCCCATCGGCAAGACCATCAGCGTCAACTACAGGCCATACGTGATCATCGGCGTCCTGGACGAGAAGGGCTCCTCCTTCGGAAACAGCCAGGACGAGCTCGTGCTCGTGCCGATCACGAAGTTCTTTTCCGACTTCGGCCACGAAAACCGCACCATCAACCTGGCCATCCAATCGACGTCACAGGCCACGTACAACGACACCCTCGACAAGGCCATCGGCGCCATGCGCGCCGCCCGCGGCCTGAAACTGGGACAGGAAAACGATTTCGAGATCTACTCCAACGACACGCTCCTCACCGCGTTCGCCCAGGTGGCCGACATCATTCGCGTCGGTGCCTTCGTCATCAGCGCCATCGCCCTGCTGGCGGCGGGGATCGGCATCATGAACATCATGCTCGTGAGCGTCACCGAGCGGACGCGGGAGATCGGCGTCCGCAAAGCGATCGGCGCGCGAAAGTACGACATCATCAAACAATTCCTCATCGAGGCCGTGCTCCTCTCCGAGCTTGGCGGCCTGGCCGGCATCCTCCTCGGCGTGGTGGGAGGCAACAGCGTCGCCCTCTACTTCGACATGACCATGATTTTCCCGTACTTCTGGGCCATCACCGGTCTGGTGGTCTGCTCCGTCATCGGAATCGGATTCGGCTCCTACCCGGCGTGGAAAGCAGCCTCGCTGCACCCCATCGAAGCGCTTCGCTACGAATAACTGGCCGCGCAAGCAAGCGCGAACGTGATCCGGCTCACAGCGGGAAACCAGGCGCAGATCCCATATATACACACGCCCGCCCGGAGCGCATAATAGTCTGGTCCGAAAAGATGGAGGTCTACATGAACCACACGGCAAGGTGGCTGCTTTGTCTACTCGTGCTCACTTCAACGGCGGCGTTCGCCGATTCCCTCGACTCGATCAACCCGTCAACCTTTCCTTCCTTCATACTTGAACAGGAAGCGACCCTGCAGGGCACCAACCTGTTCGGCAACTTGAATGGCGCCCCCGACGCCGCCCACCAGGAGACGCTGCTTGCCAGTACCGAGGTCCAGGTCAGCGGTCCCGCCGGCACGTTCGTGGAGGGCCTCAACTTCGCGTCCCGTTCCGGCACCAACACCGACGCGATCATCATGGCCATTCCCGATCCGACGCTGCTCGTCGAGGGTCACTACTCCGTGACCGTCATCGCGCACGACACCGATGGGGACCGATTCATCGGTCCGGTCTTTTACGACGTCGTGCCCCAGGTCGTCCCGCCGCAGCCTCCCCTGCTGGCCATCCCGGAGAACGTCTTCGCCGAAGCGACCAGTGCGTCGGGGGCGAACGTCAGCTTCTTCGTCGGCGGCTTCAGCTTCGTCGACCCGCCGCCGGCACCGACCGTCGTCTGCGATCACAACTCGGGCGATCTCTATCCCATCGGCGAGACCATCGTCCACTGCACCGCCACCGACAGCTTCGGCAGCGTCTCTGGAAGCTTCCCGCTCTTCGTGCTCGATACCTCCGGGCCGACGGTTACCGTACCGGCTGACATCATCACGAGCAATCCCGTGGTGACCTACAGCGTCTCGGCAACCGACGCGGTCAACGGAAGCGTCACCGTGAACTGCGATCCCCCATCCGGCTCGACGTTCGACCTCGGCACGACCACCGTGCAGTGCATCGCCTACGATGCCCAGGCAAACGCCGGCTTCGGGTCATTCAACGTCACCGTCTCCAACGGCCCCGTGCTGACGCTGCCGGCGGATATCACCGCCGAGGCCACCAGCGCCGCCGGGGCGGCAGTCTCGTACACGGTGACCGCGACCGACAACGCCACCATCGTCTGCTCGCCCGCCTCCGGCTCGACGTTCGCCCTCGGCACGACGACGGTCAACTGCACCGCCACCGCGGTGACCGGTACGGCCAGCGGCAGCTTCCACGTGACGGTCGTCGACACGACGCCGCCGACGCTGAACCTCCCCGCGACCATCACCGCCGAGGCAACGGGACCGAGCGGCGCAGCGGTGACGTACAGCGCCACGGCCACCGATCTCGTCGACGGCTCCGTGACCGTGACCTGCGATCACGCCTCCGGCTCGACCTTCCCGCTCGGCTCGACGACGGTCCAGTGCTCGGCCACGGACGCGCACAACAACACCGCCCACGGATCGTTCACGGTCATCGTTCAGGACACCACGCCGCCGACGATCGTTTCGATCACGGCATCGCCGAGCAACCTCTGGCCGGCGAACCACAACATGATCAACGTGACCGTGACCGTGATCGCCACCGACCTGGTCGATCCGGCGCCGACCTCGCACATCGTCTCGGTGACGTCCAACGAGGCCGACAATGGCAACGGAGACGGAAACACATCGCCCGACTTCGTGATCACCGGCCCGCTGACGCTGCAGCTCCGCTCCGAGCGCGACGGCAACAACGACCGCATCTACACGATCACGATCGCGACGAGCGACTTCAGCGGCAACACCGCGCACGGTACCGTTACCGTGACCGTCTCCCCGACCTCCAATTCCTCTGCTGCCCCGACCTCTCCCACGCCCACCCGCGGCCACGCGGTGGGCAGACCCTAGACCTTCCCGACGCAGCGCGGCCGGAGCCATCCGGCCGCGCTGCTTTGCGGCGAAGCGGGAGCGAGCGAAGCGGCTGAACGGAGCGCCACGCGTCTCGCCGGCTGGCCCGGAGGCGTCTCGCCTCCGGCTTGGCAAAACTCCAAGCATGTGCTGGTAACCCAGCGTCGAGAGGCGATCGCTACGTGGCCAGTGGCTCGACAACGCATTACCCTGCTACCCTACGGTCAGGACGACGTCTCCCATGCCAACCTCGACGCTCACCACGAAAGGCCGGACAACCGTCCCGAAAGAAGTGCGCGACGCGCTCGCGTTGGAACCCGGCGACAAACTCTCGTGGCAAATCCACGGGGGCAGAGTGGCCATCACGACCGATCGGCCTTCACTGCTCGACTTCGAGGGCTTCATCAGGAACAGCTCCGGCGACGTCGTCGCCGAGATCTCCGAAGCCCGAAAACGCCGAGGACGGGTCTGACTTGCGTCATGTAGTCGTCGACGCCAACGTTTGCACCTAAATACGAACGCCTTCGGCGCGCAGTTGCGCATCCGGTCGGAGCTCCGATAGAAACCCTCCTAACCTGCATTTCTCACATGCTCACTTGAATTGTTCCCTCGAGAGCATTGCCACTCCCTTCGTCGAGAGCCCTTCTCCCCCCGCGGTTTCTTGCGGGGGGAGAAGGTGGCGAAGCCGGATGAGGGGGGCGCTTTACGAGAATATGCGCGCTTACCGACGCTGGTCCGAGAGCACTCGAAGGCGCGCGAATGACGTCCTCGTGAAACGCCCCCTCATCCGCCTTCGGCACCTTCTCCCCCAGCTGAAAAGCGCTGGGGGAGAAGGACTCTCGATTGGGGGTACTGCCGAGAACGAACCGCTCGCACAACCCCACATCGTCCCAAGTTTCGCCACCAACAGGGTGCCGGCAATTCCACTCAGCGTGTGAGAAATGCGGGCTAAAACGCCCTTTTGTACGTAAACACGAACGCCCTCGCGGTGCAGTTGCGCATGGGCGGGGCGAAGCGGGCGTTGCGGATCTCTCGTTCGGCGAGGGAGGAGAGGGCGTCGTCGTGGGTGTCGTTGGAGACGACGCGGGTGGAGGTGACGATGCCGCGGGCGTCGACGTTGGCTTCGATGATGACCATGCCGTGCGGGCCAAGCTCGGAGAACGATGGTTTGGGGGCGGTGATGAAGGAGTAGTCGCTGTCGGGCGGGCAGCCGGAGCGGCGGGGACGGGTGGCGGCACCTTCGCGGACCACGAGCTCGGAGGAGACCCAGCCGGTGGTGCCGTCGTTGAGTTTGACGTGAAGCCAATCGCCGGCATCGGCGATGAGGGTCAATCGCTCTCCGCGGCGGACGTGGCCGATGATCTCCGCCGAGGTCGACGCGCCGCCGCGCACGTTGAGCGTGCTGACATTGACCCGCACTGTGCCGGCGGCGCGATCCTCGGGTGCCGAGGGCGTTGCCGGTGCAGCCGGTTGCGGCGAAGGAGATGGTTCCGGCGCTGGGGCATTGCCTGCGCAAGCAGCAAGCAGAAGGAGACAGGCAACGAACCAATGCCTCACGATGCCAACCGCTTCGCCAGCACGTAGAGGAACTGCACGCTGTCGTAGAACGAATCGATGCGCACCCGTTCGTCTTTTCCGTGGGCCCGGCTGTCGGTCAGCTCGCCGAAGAGGCCGGAGACGCCGTACGTGGGGATGCCGGCGTTGCGGAGGTAGAGACCGTCGCTGGCGCCGGCCGACATCAGCGGCAGCACCGGCGTGCCCGGCCAGAACTCGCTGGTGACGCCGGCGATCGGCTTCATCACCGCCGGTGTCAGCGGCGACGGCGCGCTCGGCTTCGGCTTGTCGATCCAGGTGATCTCGATGCCCGGATCGTCCAGCACGTTGGCGATAGTGTCGCGCACCGCGTCGGCCGACTGGCCCGGCAGCACGCGGCAGTTGACCGTCGCTTTGGCCAGTTGCGGCAGGGCATTGTCCGCGTGACCGCCCTCCAGACGCGTGGCCACGCAGGTGGTGCGCAGTTGATTGTTGTAGGCCGGCGTTTCGGAGAGCCGGGCCGCGGCGGCGGCGTCGCCGGTGGTGACGGCCTTCATGTCGGCGGCGGTCTCTCCCTCTTCGATCGACGACATGCGCTCGAAGTACGCGCGCGTCACTTCGTTGAGGGTGACCGGGAACTGGTATTTCTCCAGCCGCACCAGACCGTTGGCGAGCTGGTAGATGGCGTTGTCCTTACGCGGCGCGGAGCTGTGGCCGCCCTTGTTGTGCGTCTCCAGGCCGAAGGTGACGTAGACCTTCTCGCTGGCGCCGACGCCGTTGTAGAGACGCCGGCCGTCCTTGAGCCGTCCCGAGCCGCCTTCATTGAGCGCGAGCGCGGCATCGATGAGATCGCGATGCTCTTTGAGCAGCCAGGCCACGCCGTTGAACTCGCCGCCGGTCTCCTCGTCCGAGGTCAGGGCCACGATGATGTCGCGGTTCGGAACGAATCCTTCCTCTTTGAAGCGGATGAGCGTGGCGATCCAGATGGCGGCCATGGCCTTGTCGTCGCTCGTGCCGCGGCCGTAGTAGTAGCCGTCCTTCTCGGTGAGGACGAAGGGATCGATCGACCAGTCTTCGCGCCGGGCCTCGACGACGTCGAGATGGGCCAGCAGCAGCAGCGGCTTCTCCTTCCCCGTTCCGTGAAGCCGGGCCACGAGGTTCCCTTTGCGCGGGCTCGGCGCCAGCACCTGGATGTCTTTCGAAGCAAACCCCGCTTCCTTCAACCTCGCCGCCATCGCCTCGGCGGCGGTGGTGTTGTTGCCGACCGAGTTGGTGGTGTTGATCTCGATGAGCTGCTTGTAGATGTCGAACGCCAGTTGCCTCGACCTGGCGTCGAGCGGCGGCGGCGCGGCGGCGGACGATGCGGCGACCAGAAGACAGAGGATGACGAGCCGTTTCATGGCGGCGGATTGTAGGGCATGGATCGTATGGACGGAGGCAACGGTGCCTTGCTCGAAGGCAACGATGCCTTGTTCGAAGGGACCGTTGCCTTGCCCGAAGGCACCGTTGCCTCGCTCGAAGGCACCGTTGCCTTGCATCGAAGGGACCGTTGCCTCGCTCGAAGGCACCGTTGCCTCGCTCGAAGGCACCGTTGCCTTGCATCGAAGGCACCGTTGCCTTGCATCGAAGGGACCGTTGCCTCGATCGAAGGCACCGTTGCCTCGATCGAAGGCATCGTTGCCTTGCTCGAAGGCACCGTTGCCTTGCTCGAACACTAAGAATGGTAAGTAGACAGTATGACTTACCACAATTAGTCGATATTTGCCTCGAACTGTAACAAAAAGCCAGTTACCTCCCGCACGGGTCAAACGTCTAAGGTATTGATGACGAACGCAAACAGACGGCCAGCAAGCGGAAGGAACGCGAGAAAGTCGCGGCGGGCCGGGGTGCGTTCACGCGGATTGCGCCTGAAGGGGCGGGAGTCGTTGCGCCGTCTGTTTCAGCGTAGCCGGCGGAACCTCCGTTCCGCCGAGGGTTTCATCGGCATGGCGCGCCAGATCATCGAACGCTGCGAGACGATCGCGCTGGAACACCCGATCCGGGCGATCCATGACATGCAACGCGTGACGGGATTGCTGGTCGAAGCCACGCAACGGTTCGGGCGTGTCCTGGACTGTATTTGCGAGACGCACGATCGCATCGCCGAGGCGCCGTTAGAGTGCGCTGACGCTCCCGCGCGGATGATCTCCGACTTGCAGAACTGGATCGAGACCGGCACGAAGCTGGCCTTGCTCGGGAACCGCTTCGACAAGTCATTCGCCGAGCTGATCGACTATGCCCTGAGCGGCAACGCGCCGCTCGATATGTCCGAGCTGCTCAAGAGACGGATCCATCCGGTTCCGGTCCTCGCAAAGCATCCGCGGCCGAAGGTCTTGTCGCTCGAGAACGATCGTATTTTCCGTATTCATGTCCGGCGTCAACGGCCCGCTTGCCTGGCCGTCGCCGAAGCTCCAACACGGGTTTCCAGGGGTCGTGCTCCTCCGCTCGTCTCGACTTGCTCGCTCTGATCACTGCAAGTTTGAGTCTGAGAAAGGAGAAAATCATGACTCAGGTACCTGAAGTACCCGTTACTAATCCACAACCGTCTTATCTCGTTACCGCGCAGGAGCGCGTCGATGAGATTCGCGCCATGCGGGAGAAGATCCCGAATTTCGTGATCCCGTCGTCCAAAGGAGAGAGTCAGCGGCTGGCCAGTGCCGCCTCGGTTCCTCCCCAGTTCGTCGAGCAGGTGGCGATGGCGATCAAGAACAGCGCGAAGCTCGTTGCCGCGGGTGCGGCCGATTCGGACCGCATTCGCGATCTGATGAACTTCGCCGAGGCCTACGACTCGGTGGCGGACGAGCTGGAAGCGATGGCTGGCTTCGTCCGGCACAGTGTGACCGTGGCGAAGAACACGGCAGGGTCCTACGCCCTGACGACGTACGCCCTGGCGCAGCGTCTGGCCAAACGGCCCGAGACTGCCGATCTCGCTCCGCATGTCGAGAACATGCGTATCTCGCTCGGCAAGAAGAGCCGCAAGGCCAAGGCCCAGCCGGCCCCGGCGCCAGCGCCAGCGCCGGGAACCCCCGCTCCCGCGCCGGTGACGCCACCGTCATCGACGAAGTGATCGGTTTCGTGAAGTAAGCCCCGCGCGGGCGCGTCCGAAGGCGCGCCCGCGCATTTTGTTTGCGGCGCTCGATGTGGCAGATCCAGCCTGCTTTCCTGCTGGGTTGCGGGGTGCTCGCGCCACTGTTCCAAATTGGACAGAATTCCCGCAATGCGGTCCGTACAATCGCCTGCGACCATGGCTTTCACGGCGGTTGCCCATCCTCTCTCGTACCGGCTTCAGAAGCGTGACGCGTTGCTCTTCGACAGCATCGGACTCGTGCTCCTGGAGCGGAATCTCCGCGATCTCCCACCCGAGGCAGCGCGTGAGACCGAGTGGCTCCTCAAAAAAGGGGTGGTCCACGACGTCTCGCTCGCCATCGAGACCGAGGACCTGCCGGAAGGCGACTTCCATCGATTTCACATCGATTGCGCGGCGTATTACCTCGTCAATGAATCGCTCCGTCAAATCGCTGATGGTGTGTACAGCATCGCTCAGGGCTTATCCGAGCGTATGTACTACGATGCCGCCGATGCGTTTTCGTCAGTGTGGAAACTGGACCCCCATGATGTGGCGCCGGTTGCCGCGGCTCGTGCGGCGGCGATTCTCAAAGGCCAGCGATCGCTGGAACGCGACCAGTTACTGGAAGAAGCCGAAATCGCTCTGAAGGCCGGTTATGACGCCACCGCCCGCGTGGCCGCTCTCTGCCTGACCAAGAGGCGTCTGGCCGATGCCGTCCCCATTCTCGCGGTGAGTCCCATTGACGAAGTGGAGCCGCCCGAGGTGCCTCTGGTGCCGGTCGTATCGATCGTGCTGGACGGCCTGCCGGCTCCTGATCCCGCCACACCGTGGGAAGCGGTGGTCGACTTCCGCAGCGATGAAACGGCGATTCAGTCTCTCCGGCGCATGCGGCACTGGCTGCGCACGTTTGCGGCTCAGGATCGTTCGAAGGATGGTTCTCTCGCGGAGATCCGCGGGGAGATCGAGCACATGGTTCATGAGTGCGAGACCTACCTCGAGCTTCACAAGATCAAGCCCACGCGAAGCCGTTTGGAGGTATTGCTCGCGCCGGCACCCGAGGCGGCCGACACGATGAGTCAATTGAGGCTCGAAGCGGCCATGAACGCGCTCTTCGATGTACGCAAACATCGCATGAGTCTGTACGAGGTCGAACGAGCGATGCCAGGCCGGGAAGTGGCCTACCTCACGGACGTGCGGCGGCGGGCGGAGCAGGCGGCGTGATCCGGAGCGCTGGCGTCTCGCCGGCTGGCCCGAGCCTGCCCTGAGCGGAGTCGAAGGGTCTCGCCTCAGGTCTGGCAAGATACGAAACAGTCCCTGTTAACCCTCGCCTCAGCGGCGAGACGCCAGCGCTCCGGTCAACCCTACAACGTCCGCCCCACCGCGGGGACGATGATCCGCAACTCGTCCATCAGCCGTGCGAACTGGTCGGGGTAGAGCGATTGCGGGCCGTCGCAGACTGCTTTTTCCGGCTCGTGGTGGACCTCGATCAGGACGCCGTCGGCGCCGGCGGCGACGATGGCACGGGCCAGCGGCATCACCTTGTCGCGGCGGCCGACGGCGTGCGAGGGGTCGGCGATGATCGGCAGGTGGGAGAGTTTGTTGATGACCGGGATGGCCGAGATGTCGAGTGTGTTGCGGGTGTAGGTCTCGAACGTGCGGATGCCGCGCTCGCAGAGGATGACGTCGTAGTTCCCGCCGGCCAGAATGTACTCCGAGGCCAGCAGCCACTCCTGAATCGTGGCCGACATGCCGCGCTTGAGCAGCACCGGCTTGCGAATCTGGCCGAGCGCCGAGAGCAGGTTGTAGTTCTGCATGTTGCGTGCGCCGACCTGCAGAATGTCGACATAGTCGAGCATCTTTTCGATCTGGCTGATCTCCATCACCTCGGAGATCGTGGCCATGTTGTTCTCGTCCCCGGCCGCGCGCAGCAGTTTCAGCCCCTCCACTCCCATCCCCTGGAAGGCGTAGGGCGAGGTGCGCGGCTTGTAGGCGCCGCCGCGCAGCACCCGGGCTCCGGCGCGGGCCACGCGGCGGGCGGTCTCGAAGAGCTGCCGCTCGTTCTCGATCGTGCACGGGCCGGCCATGATGACCACCTCGCTGCCGCCGATGGCGACGCCGCGCGCCTTCACGACGGTCTTCTCGCGCCGGAAGGAACGGCTGGAGAGCTTGTACGGCTCGCTGACGCGCAGCGCCTCCTGCACGCCGCTGATGACCTCGAACTCGCGCGGATCGACGTTGTCCACATCCCCGACCACGCCGAGGACGGTCTGATCGGACCCGGTGGAGCGGTGCACGTCGAATCCGCGCTCGCTCAGGATGGCCACGACATGCTCGATGTCGGCGTCGGACGCGTTCTTCTCCATCACAATGACCATGAAATTCTCCTTACTCGTGCGACGAGGCCTGCCGCTCCACGCGTCGCGATTCATCGATGATTCGTTCGAAAAGGCGCCTCACGGCAGCGACGTCGAGCGGCCCGCCGGAGACTCCGGCGACGTGCAGCAGGACTTGCTTCTCGCGCTCCGGGGCGTAGATCGGCATGCCGAGAACCGGCTTGATCTCGCCGATCTCGATGGCGTACTTCGCGCGCTGATTGAGCAGCCGCACAAGGACCTCATCGACGCGGTCGATGGCGTCGCGGAGGCGGGAGAGCTCGAGCTCTGCGTCAGGTCGATCCATAACAAAAAACCTCTTGCCCTGACGGGAAGAGGTTCGGATCGACTCGAGTCGGTCAGCGCCCCTTCTCGCGGGGCGCAAAATGCCCCACGTCTACGTAAAGTAACCGTACCAATACGCGTTGCGAGGGGCGTTGACGTTCATGTGGCGGGGCGAAGAATAGGGCCTGGGGTGGCGCGTGTCAACGTCGTAGGCCAATCGGTGCCTCCGGAGCGCTGGCGTCTCGCCGGCTGGCTCGGCGGCAGCCTGCCCTGAGCGGAGCCGAAGGGTCTCGCCGCTGAGCTCACGGTTACCAGCAGATGTTGGGATCTGCCGTAACCGGGGGCGAGACGCCCCCCGGCCAGCCGGCGAGACGCCAGCGCTCCGGTGGCGCCAGCGCTCCGGCTGCGCTCAGCGGCCGACGATCCCCCGCACCACCGCCCCCGCCCGCTCCGGTGCGCCGGCCGCGTCTCCATCGGCCACAGCACGCACGATGGCGCTGCCGACGACGATGGCGTCGCAGCGGTCTTTGAGTAATTCGAAGTGCTCGAGCCTGGAGATGCCGAAGCCGACGGCCAGCGGTTTCCTGACTTGCGCGCGGACTTCATCGAGACGCGTCAGAAGCGCGGGATCAAGCTCGCTGCGGGCACCGGTGACGCCCATCGTGGAGACGTAGTAGATGAAGTCGTCGCTGGCGCGATCGACGGCGGCGATCCGCGCGTCGCTCGACGTCGGCGCCAGTAGAAAGATCGATCCCAATTGCCGCTTCCTGAATGCCGGCTTCACTTCCGCCGCGGCCTCAGCGGGGAGATCGGTCAGCAGCACGGAGTCGATGCCGGCCGCGTGGGCGTCATCGGCAAACGTCTCGACCCCATGACGCAGGACGGGATTGAGATAGGAAAAGGCGATGAGCGGGATCTCGCTCCGCTCCCGGACGGCGCGGGCGATGGTAAAGATGTCGCTGATCTTCGTGCCGTTCTTCAGCGCCCGCATGGCGGCGGCCTGGATGACCGGTCCGTCGGCGATCGGGTCGGAGAACGGCACGCCGAGCTCGATGGCATCAGCGCCGGCATCCTCCAGCGCGCGGATGATCTCGATGGTCGGGCCGTCGCCGCAGGTGATGTAGGCGATGAGGCCGCAGCGATGCTCGGTTTTCAATCGCTGGAAAAGCTTGCGGACGCGGTTCACGCGGTCGCCCCTATTTCCAATGTCATCCTGAGCCGCCGGAGCTGCGAGTCGCGAAGCGATGAAGCAGCGTAGGACGGTCGAAGGACCCCCAAGTTGCATCCCGGTTGGGCGGCGGAATAGTCGACATTCCACCTCCCTGTCCGGGTTTCAGGCTGGGGGTCCTTCGGCGCGCTCTGCCCCTCCGGGGCTGTCGCCGCCTCAGGATGACAAGCGGGGATTGTTTCCGCTCCATCGCCGATTTTCATCGCCCCTCCAGCGCCGCGATCTGCGGGACATCCTTGTCGCCGCGGCCGCTCAGGTTCACGACCACGATCTTCTCGCGGCCGATCGACGCGCCGTTGCGAAGGAGCCAGCCGAGGGCGTGCGACGACTCCAGGGCGGGGATGATGCCTTCGCACTCGCTCAGCTTGTGGAACGCTTCGAGCGCGAGGTCGTCGCTGCAGTCGTAGTACTCGACGCGGCCGATCTGCTGGAGGTACGCGTGCTCGGGGCCGATGGAGGGGTAGTCGAGGCCCGCGGAGATCGAGTGGGTCTCGGCGATCTGGCCGAACGCGTCCTGCAGCACCATCGAGCGCGTGCCGTGCAGCACGCCGAGCGCGCCGCCGCTGAACCGCGCGGCGTGATCGCCGAGGTTGGGCCCACGTCCACCCGCCTCGACGCCGATGAAACGGATCGACTCATGCTTCAGCATCTCGTAGAAGAGTCCGATGGCATTCGAGCCGCCGCCGACGCAGGCGATGGCCACATCGGGGATTGAGCCCGTTCTCTTCTGCAATTGCGCGAGTGCCTCGCGTCCGATCACCGACTGGAAGTCGCGCACGACCATCGGATAGGGATGCGGCCCCAACACCGAGCCGATGATGTAGTGCGTCGTCCGCACGTTCGTGACCCAGTCGCGGATCGCTTCGTTGATGGCGTCTTTCAGCGTCCTGCTGCCGCTGGTCACCGGCACGACCTCGGCGCCGAGAAGCTTCATGCGGAAGACGTTCAGCTCCTGGCGGGCCATGTCGACCTCGCCCATGTAGACAACGCAGTCGAGCCCGAGGAGCGCGCAGGCGGTGGCCGTGGCCACGCCGTGCTGGCCGGCACCGGTCTCGGCGATGATCCTCTTCTTGCCCATCCTCTTCGCGATGAGCGCCTGGCCGATGGCGTTGTTGATCTTGTGCGCGCCGGTGTGGTTGAGGTCCTCGCGTTTCAGAAAGAGGCGCATGCCGCCGCACATTTCCGCGAATCGCTTCGCCTCGGTGAGCGCCGTCGGACGTCCGACGAAGTCGCGCAACACGTCGTCGAGCTCGGCGCGAAAGGCGCGGTCGCGGCGAACGCCGCGATACGCCGTCTCGAACTCGTCGAGCGCGGCCATCAGCGTTTCGGGAACGTACTTGCCGCCGAACTCGCCGAAGTAGCCGCGGCGGTCGGGAAGAGTGGAGCGCTTCATGATCTCCTCACGCGCTCGAACAGACGCGCTACTTTGGCGTGATCCTTCACGCCGGGCGAAGCCTCGACGCCGCTGGCGACGTCGATGGCGTCGGGGCGCACGAGACTGATGGCGGCCACGATGTTGTCGGGATCGAGGCCGCCGGAGAGGAAGAACGGCTTGGAGCGTTCATACATCGCCAGCAGCGACCAGTCGAAGCGCTTTCCGGTGCCGCCGCTGCGGCGTTCGTCGTAGGTATCGAACAGCAGCCAGGCCGCGGTGGGGGCGTCGTGCGTGCCGGGCAGCGTCTGGCCGACGTGGAGCGTCTTGATGGCGGGGATCCCGAGGGCGCTGATGTCGTCGTCGGTCTCGCTGCCGTGCAGTTGCACGAGGTCGAGGCCGGCCACGCTGCTGATCTCGCGAATGTAGTCGGCCGAGGCATCGTGAAAAACGCCCACGAATCTCGGCGCGTGGCCGCTCTCGCGCAGCCGGGCCGCGATCGCTCCCGCCTTCTCCGGCTCGATATAGCGCGGCGACGCCGGCACGAAGATGAAGCCGAGAAAGTCGGCGCCGCACTCGGCACAGAAGAGCGCGTCGTCTTCTCTGGTGATGCCGCAGATCTTGATCTTGGTCATGTCCCGAGCACCAGTTTCCGCACCGCGGCGGCGCGGTCCTTCTGCCGAAGCAGCGATTCGCCGACGAGAAAGGCGTCGAAGCCGGCGGCGCGCAGACGATCGATATCGCTCCGCGTCTTGATCCCGCTCTCGGCGACGCGAAGCACGCCATCGGGAATCCGCGGCGCGAGCCGCTCGGATGCGCCGAGGTCGACGCTGAAATCGCGCAGGTTGCGGTTGTTGATGCCGATGATGCGGGCGCCGCCGCCGATGGCGCGATCGAGCTCTGCCTCGTCATGAACTTCGACCAGGGCGTCGCACGAATACGCATCGAGACAGGCGATGAAGTCGCGGATCTGCGCGGCATCGAGCAGCGAGGCCAGCAGCAGGATGGCGCTGGCACCAGCCGCCACGCCGCGGAGGAGTTGTGACTCGTCGATGATGAAGTCTTTCATCAGGATGGGCAGGCCGGATACGTCCGCGGCGCGCTCGATCCAGATGCGTGATCCGCGAAAGAACTGCACCTCCGTAACAACGGAAATCGCCGCGGCGCCGCCGTGCGAGTAATCGAACGCGATGTCCTCGATATCCGGATCCTTTACGATTGATCCTGCGGACGGGGATGCTGATTTTATCTCTGCGATGATATTGACGCCGTCCCCACCTAAGGCTGTCGTCAGCGCGAACGGCTTGCGTTTACGAGCAGCGCGCTCCGCGGCCGCGGGGTCGGGTGGAAGTTCGCCGCACAATCGCGCGCGCGTGCTGGCAATGATGTCGTCGAGGATGGTCATCTTCGCGGATCTCCCGAGTGCCACGCGCGGGCGGGACGCCCGCGGTCCCAGGGGGTTACTCATTCGTCACCGCCACGAGCTCGAGCAGTTTCGCTAGCGCGCTTCCGCTGGCGATCGATTCGCGCGCCATGGTCACGCCGTCGCGGATCGTGGGGGCTGCGCCCGATACGTAGAGCGCGGCCCCGGCATTGGCGGCCACGATCTCGGTACGCGGACCGCTGCCGCCGCCGAGGACCTCCCGGGCGATGCGCGCGTTCTCGCGGCTGTCACCGCCGGCGATTCCCTCGATGTTGTGGCGCTCGACGCCGATCTCCTCCGGCTGCAACTCGTAAGCGCGCACGTCGCCATCACGCACTTCGCAGACGCAGGTGGCGGCGGAGATGGAGATTTCGTCGAGGCCGTCGTGACTGTGGACGACGATGGCGTGATCGGCGCCGAGGGCCAGAAGAACGCGGGCGACGACGTCGACGAGATGGAGCGAATAGACGCCGAGAACCTGGCGGCGGGCGAAGGCCGGATTCGTCAGCGGACCTAGGACGTTGAAAATCGTCCGCACGCCGAGCTCGCGCCGGATGGCCGCCACCGCCCCCATGGCCGGATGGAGCTTGGGCGCGAAGAGAAAGGAGATGCCGGTGCGGCGGAGGACGTCGCTCATCCTGGCCGCGTCGAGGTCGATGTTCACGCCGAGCGCGGAGAGTACGTCGGCGCTGCCGCATGAGGACGACACGGCGCGGTTGCCGTGCTTGGCCACCGAGGCGCCCGCGCCGGCGGCGACGAGTGCGGCGAGGGTCGAGACGTTGAACGTCCCGCGCCCGTCTCCGCCGGTGCCGCAGGTGTCGATGATCTGCTCGCGGTCGACCGTCAGCGGCGTGACGCGCTCGCGCATGGCCATGGCCGCGCCGGTGATCTCGTCGGCGGTCTCCCCTTTCATGCGCAGTGCGATGAGGAGCGCGGTCTTCTGGACGTCGGTGGCCCGGCCGTCCATCACTTCACCGAAGACTTCGTGCATTTCGTCGCGGTCGAGGTGCTGCCCTTCCGCGATCCGTCGAATGGCGATGTCGATCATTGGCGCACCTCCGCCAGGAAGTTGGCAATCAGCCGGTCGCCCCCCTCGGTGCCGTACGATTCGGGATGGAACTGGATGCCGTAGATGGGCCGGTCGCGATGGGCGATGGCCATGACCACGCCGTCGTCGGTCTCGGCGTCGATGCGCAGCTCGCCCGGGAGCGACTCGCGGTCGACGACGAGCGAGTGGTAGCGCGCCGTCTGCATCGGCGTCGGGCAGCCGGTGAAGAGGCCGCGCCGCTCGTGCCGGACTTCGCTGAGCTTGCCGTGCACCGGCACGCGCCCGCGGACGATGCGTGCACCGAACGCCTCGCCGATGGCCTGGTGCCCAAGACAGATGCCGAGGAGCGGGATGGAATCGTTTGCCCGGATCAGCTCGAGGATGCGGCCGGCGCGGGCCGGGGTGCCGGGGCCGGGGGAGATCACGATCGCTTCCGGCTCCTGGTCGAGAAGGGCATCGACGTCGAAGGCGTCATTGCGAACGACCTGGAGCTCGAAGGCGGAGATCCGCTCGATCTGCTGGACCAGGTTGTAGGTGAAGGAATCGTAGTTATCGACAACGGTGATCATGGGAAGCTCCTGAACGTCGGCGCGTGGGATACAGACGGGATCAGGCGCTACACCATCGAGACGAGGTCGTCAGAAGGAAGGCGCTACAGCCAAAGTGACGAGTCGACCGGACAAACCGTCGACTCGTATACCTCGTTCGGGGGGGCGTTCATGGGGGGCGAGAATAGCATAACTGGAGGCTTCGCCGTTGTCGGTTATTGGTTGTCGGTTGGGGTTCCGACGTGCAGCGCAGCTACCAAGACAACCGTTCTACTCCGGGCACTGCATCGAAATGAGCATCGCGGCTGATGACCGGGAGACCGTACTGCGCTGCGAGCGCGGCCACCCACAAATCGTTCTCAGGAATGGGGCGCCCAATCTGACGAAGGATCTCTCGGATGTTCGCGTAGTGAATCGCTGTAGTCACATCAATCGAGAGGACGATCGATTGGTGGATCAATAGCTCGAGCATCTGCTCAAGACGGTCCCGGTGGCGCGACCTGGCCAATCCGTAACGATATTCACCAATCACGATCACGGGTAAATGATGCCGGCCTTCCTCGGCCAGGACCGCAGAAAGCAAAGGATCGCCGGTGAAGAGATTCGAGATGGCGTTTGTGTCGAGGATCAACGCCACTCCGAGGGATCGACCTGCTCGAATTCCTCGGCGAGCAGTTTGTCGACGCTCTCGACCATCTCCGCATTCGCAAGACCGAAAACGCTCCGCCATCCAGTTTGATGAGACGTCGCAGGACTCGTCGAGGCGAGACGTATCGTGAGCGCCTCGTTGACGAACTCTCGAAGAGTCTCACCTCGCGATGCGGCGGTCGCCTCAGTCTTACTGAACAACTCGTCCGGAATCTCGATCGTTTTCACGGGCCAATTTTACCGTATCTTGCGTCGCACCTTCTCACGCGGCACACAACCGATAACCGACAACCGATAACCCGCATACAAACCTCACGGGAACGGCAGCACCTCCGCCGGCTCCTCCCCCTGCATCGTCAAACGCAGCTTCGACGACTCGAGCGGGACGGTGTCGACCTGGGAGAGTGCTTCCAGCTCCTTGCCGCTGCCGGCCATCCGCTGCAGTTCCTGGCCTTTCGGCCAGAGGCGCGTGTCGATGGAACGGATCGCTTTGTTGTATTGCTCGACGGTCTTTGCCAACGCGCTGCCGATATCGGTGATCAGGTCCATCACCTTCACGAAGCGGTTGAAGAGCTCGACGCCGGCGTCATGCATCTTCTTGGCGTTCTCCTCGGTGCGCTCGGCTTTCCATCCGGCGGCCACGGCGCGCAAGAGGGGGAGGAGGACGGTCGGCGAAGCGAGATAGATCTTCTTGTCGACCGCGTATTCGAAGAGCATCGGATCGGTGACCAGGGCCGCGGAGAGGAAGTGCTCGCCGGGGAGGAACATGACAGTGAAATCGAGGCTGTCGCCGACGCTGGCCTGGTACTCCTTGCGACTGAGCGATTCGATGTGGCGGCGCAGCGTGCGGGCGTGCGCGACGAGCGCCTCCCGTTTGCGCGACTCATCACCTTCGTTTGCGGCGATGCTGTAGTCGGTCAGCGGCACCTTGGCGTCGACGGCGATCACGCGTTTGTTGGGGAGATGGATGACGACGTCCGGCCGCAGGCGCCGTCCCTCATCGCTGAGGAAGGTCTCCTGCGCGTCGAAGTCGCACAACTCGCTCATGCCGGCCAACTCGATGCAGCGCCGCAGCGAGTTCTCCCCCCATGAGCCGCGCACGGCCGGCGAGTCGAGTGCGTTGGCCAGCCGCGTCGCTTCGCGCTGCGAGAGCTCCTGCGCCGCCAGCAGCGAACGGATCTGTTCCTGCAGGCCGCCATAGGCCTCGTTGCGCGAGTGCTCGCTCTTGGTCAGCTCGCCGGCGTAACGGTCGAGCATCTCGCGCAACGGCTGGAGCATCGTGCCGATCTCGGCCTTCTTGGTGTCGAGCGAGGAGACGATCTCCCCTTTAGAGCCGTCGAGATGCGCTTTGTTCAGTTCGAGGAAGGTGGCGCTGATCGATGCCAGCGTTTTTTGCGCCGTGGCCGCGAATGCCTCTTCCATCTGTTTGCGGGTATCGCTGAGAAAGCCGGCCTGGGTCTCGGCGACCGCGCGGGCCTGCGATTCGGCGGACGCAACGCGCCGCGCCTCGGCCGCAACGGCCTCGCTGCGCTCGCGCTCCGTACGCGCGAGATCGCGCTCGGCCAGGGCGCGCTGGATCTCGCCGGTTTTCCTCGCGCTCGCTACCACCCACCCGACAATCGCACCGATGAACAGGGCGACTACGCTGAGAAGAATCGTCATGACAGGCATGAAACGATGATGAGGTCTCCGGGACAGACGGTCAAGCGTGCCCGGCAGCGTCTCTCAGGGCGTCGATGACCCGGTCGATCTCACTCTCCACATTGTAGAAGTGCGGCGAGAAGCGGAGCATCCCCTCGCGGGGCGCGCAGACGACTCCGTTCTCCTCCAGAAGGCGGTGCCACTTCAGCAGCGACGTCTGGCCCGGAGGCGGAAGCGCGCCGACGATCCCGGAGCGGATCGGCCGCGGCGTGGCCACACGCCAACCGATGCCGTCGAGCCGGTCGGCCAGCAGCGCGGCGATGCGCGTGGTCTCTTCGCTGATATCGGCGATCCCGATCTCCAGCAACAGGTCGATGGCCGCGCGCAGACCGAAGATGCCGCTGGTGTTCAGCGATCCCGCCTCGAACCGCCGCGCGTCGGGCAGCAGGTCGATCGGGCAGTCGATGAATTTCCCCCTTCGCTCGATGTTCGTCCAGCCGTTCTCGAGCACGTCCAGTTTGTCCCGATGCTCGGCCGCGACGAAGAAGATGGCCGCCCCCTCGGAGCCGCACATCCACTTGTGGCCGTCGGCGGCGAGGAAGGCGATCTTCGAGCGCTTTACGTCGGTCGGCAGGACACCGACGGACTGGATGGCATCGACGCAGAAGAGAACGTTGCGCCGCGCACAGAGATCGCCGATGGCGTCGAGGTCGGCCGCAAAGCCGTTGTGAAAGGCCACCGAGGAGACGGTGACGATGCGCGTGCGGCCGTCGATGCAACGGGCGACGTCGTCGACCGTGAAGGCACCGTCGTGGCTCTGTACGACGCGCACGCCGACCCCTCGCCTGTCAAGTTTTCTCCATGGAGTGGAGTTGGAGGGGAACTCGAGATCGGTGGTGACGACGTTGTCTCCCCTCTCCCAGCGAAACCCCTCGGCGACGAACGACAGCCCTTCGGAGGTGTTCTTGAGGATGGCGATCTCCCCCGGTTCCGCGCCGATCAGCCGCGCCGCGGCCGTGCGCAGGTGGACGTACTCGGCATACCAATCCTTCCAGTGCAACGCCCCGAAGTCGCGCTGGTCGCGGATGAACGCTTCCATCGCTTCATATGCCCGCGTCGACAGCGGCCCGACGGCGGCGTGATTAAAGTAGACGACGTTCTTCGTGACCGGGAAGAGGCCGCGCAGGGAGGACTTGTCCATTCGGAATCAGTGTAGCGCTCCACATCAGCGAAACGGACCGCGACATCTTATTTGAATCGTGCTAGAGTTCCAGCTCTCGCTGGATTGATTTGGGGTCGCTTGCAACCAGGGTAAAAAAAGCTAAATAGCCGGCAAGTTCGAATTCGTTCTTCGATTTGGCCCCACGTCGATTCCGGCGTGGGGCTTTTTGTTCGCGGTTACATGCTTGCGCGGTCTCGCGGTTACGGAGTCCCGCCCACCAGCGTAACCGCGCGACTTCGAGACCGCGAGACCGCGCATGCAAGACTTCATACAGGCAATCGCAGACGAGCACGTCTATCTCTTCGACGGCGCGATGGGGACGATGCTCTACGCCAAGGGTGTCTTCATCAACAAGTGCTACGACGAGCTGAACCTCCGCAACCCGGAGATCGTGCTCGAAGTGCACAAGCAATACGTCCACGCCGGCGCCGAGATCATCGAGACCAATACCTACGGCGCGAACCGGGTGAAGCTGCGAAGCTTCGGCATCGAAGACGATCTGCGCCAGGTCAACGAGCGCGGCGCGGCATTGGCGCGTGAAGCGGCCGGCAACGGCGTCTACGTCGCCGGAGCCATCGGTCCGCTCGGCATCCGCATCGAGCCGTACGGCCCGACCGCGCTCGACGAAGCGCGCGAATTCTTCCGCGAGCAGGCCGCCGCGCTCCGCGATGCCGGCGTCGATCTCTTCGTGCTCGAGACCATGTCCAACATCGCCGAGATCGAGCAGGGCATCCTGGCCATCCGCGACATCTGCTCGCTGCCGATCGTGGCCCAGATGACCATCGGCAACGACAGCCGGACGATCTACGGCAACACCCCGAGGACGATCGCCCAGCGGCTCGACCTCGCCGGCGCCGACGTCATCGGCCTCAATTGCTCGGTCGGTCCCGACGTCATGCTCGACGCCATCGAGGAGATCACCGCCGTCACGGCGAAGAAGATCTCCGCTCAGCCGAATGCCGGTCTGCCGCGCGAAGTGAACGGACGGCAGATGTACATGGCCTCGCCCGACTACATGGCCAAGTACGCCAAGCGCCTCATCCACAAAGGGGTGAAGTTTCTCGGCGGCTGCTGCGGCACCACGCCCGACCACATCAAGGTCATGGCCGACGCCGTGCGGCCGCTCTCCCCGCGCCGTTCCTTCGTCGTCGTCGAGCACGATGCAAACCTCAAGGGAAGCGACGCCAAAGAAGCCGTGCCGATGGCGGCGCGCTCCAACTGGGGAAAGAAGATCGTCGCCGGCGAGTTCGTGACCACGATCGAGATCACGCCGCCGAAGGGCCCGAATCCCGACAAGATGGTCGAGTCGGTGCGCTCGATCAAAGCGGCCGGCGTCGACGCCGTCAACGTCCCGGACGGCCCTCGTGCGCAGAACCGGATGGGAGCGATCGCCGTGGCCGTCCTGCTGCAACAGCGCGTCGGCATCGAGACCGTTCTCCACTACTGCTGCCGCGACCGCAATCTCCTCGGCATGCACTCCGATCTTCTCGGCTGCGCGGCGCTCGGTCTGCGCAACCTGCTGCTCATCACCGGCGATCCTCCGAAGATGGGGCCGTACCCCGACGCCACCGCGGTGTTCGACATCGACTCGATCGGCCTGACGAACATGGCCGACCTGATGAATCATGGCCTCGACCTCGGCGGCAATCCTTTCGGCGAGCCGACGAAGTTCACGATCGGCGTCGGCGTCAATCCAGGCCACCTCGACCTCGACTACGAGCTCCGCCGCCTCGAATGGAAAGTGAAGGCAGGCGCCGAGTACGCCATCACCCAACCCGTTTTCGACGTGGCCGTGCTGGAACGTTTCCTCACCCAGATCGAGCACATGCGCCTCCCCGTGGTGGCCGGCATCTGGCCGCTGCTCTCATACCGCAACGCCCAGTTCATGAACAACGAAGTCCCCGGCGTCTCCGTCACCGACGAGGTGATGGAACGGATGCGCATCGCCAGCGACAAGAGCAAGGAGGACGGCCTCCGCGAGGGAATCGCCATCGCCCGCGAGACGCTCGAGCGCGTCCGCGGCCGCGTTGCCGGCGTTCAGGTGTCTGCACCACTGGGACGCGTTGATCTGGCGTTGCAGGTGTTCGAAGGATTGGTGGAGCAACACGCGACGGCTGGGTGATATTCACCAGAATCACTGGGTGAATCAGGCAGAGTTCGATCGCCAGGTGCAGCGCCGCGGAAGAGAGTGTCCACTCCCGTCATCTGAGCGAAGCGAAGGATCTCACTCGCCGAAAAGGGAAGAGAAGTTTGAGAGCGTGGGGACAAGCTTTCGACCCGTCCCCACCCAAATCACGCATCACCAGTCGTCTTCCAAAGTGCCGCAGCTTGAACACCACGCCGGACAGACGGGATATGCGGGATCGCACATCGGTGGGCCGGGATCCCAACTGTAGATCGGAAAAAGGATCGGGTCGAGGAAGTACTCCACCACGAAGCACTCGATCACCGAGATATTGCATTGGGTGCAGTGCCAGCCATCTTGGAAGAACCACGCCTTTCCTGCTTCGCACGGCGGCCAGTCCGTCTCGTAACAGGCGTCGTGCATGTCGCAGCACTGGCGAAGGACCGTGCCGTCGAGCCAATGCAGGTAGTCGCATCCAGGATCGTTCAACGGCTGCACGTGAAAGGCCGTCGAAGCGGCCCGCGAGGCGGACTGCGTGGCCTTCCCCTTGAGATAGCTAAGAAGCTGAATGTCCGCCCACGCCTCGTTCGGCGTGAACGTCCAGCCGTGCGGCAACGCGGCGGCATCGACGGTGATCGATCGTTCGCCTGTCACGCGCATGACAAACCGCCGCTGCGCCGCGTGCCACCCGGCGTTTGCGACGACCGCGTTCGTCCGCCTGTCGCGTACGGCTACGGTGAACGTCGGGAACTGCGGGTTTTCGCGAATGAGAGCCGGATTCGTGCGAAGGGAGAATGCTTCGTAAATGGCGGTCAGCATACGAACTGAGCGGACGTCCGTCTCCGCGTCGCCGAGTTCGCCGGCGGCCACCCCGCCGACGAGCGCCATCGCTTCGTCCGACAACGGCCGATAGGCGCCACGCCGCGGCTCGTGGTGCTTCCACGCGACATATGCGTCGGCGTTCACGAAGTCGAGCGTCCGGTCGTTGATGATGACGGAATCAGCGGCGGCATTGCTTAGTGGCCGCAGCTTGATCTGCACCGGCTCCGAGACGCTCTGGCCAAGGACGCGTCCCTGGCGGTTGCGGATCGTGGTGATCAGCTTCGTGCCGTCGCGCGCCGAGGTGATTTCGATTTCATGGAAACGAGTGGTGACGGAGAGAACTTCACTGTCGATGATGTGGTATCGCGCTCCCATGTTCGCGTTCTGACCGAGCGCGGCGATCGCGATGAGAGAGATGCTGGCCGCGAAAAGCAGTCGTCGAATATACATAAATGACCTCCGGAAGCGCAGACCCCGCCCTCTGTCAGGCGCCGCACAGCGTGCGGTCCGCACCCGCGTTTGCATCCACGTATTTCACTCAGATCTGAGAGACGCAGAACTATAGACAATTATCGTAGCCATTAGACTGCATTGCAAGAGATCGGTAGTGACTCAGTTTTTCAAACTGAGTCACTACCAGGAGATCTGGCGCACGTCGGTGTGAGTTTGGTCGCAAACAATGAGCGCTACACCGCCGGCTGGAGCGTCTACGGCGCAAGGAAGATCGGAATCGCAGCGGCAGAAGATCCTCGAGCGCGGCGACGTTGTGCAGTTCGGACCGCGGGAGGTGAGCTCGCGCCGACGTTCTTCTGCTTCCTGTCCAGAGAGTGAAGCACCATTCAACACTGAACATTCAACATTCGCCCTGCCCTAATCCGTCCCCTCCGGCCGTACCTGCTGTTGCACCACCTTCTGCAGGGCTCCGTCCGGCGAATCGAAGAGGCACGTGGCCCGAACCTGAATCGGCGACCGGCCGCTGTAGCTGCTCGGGTCGGCGATCAACGCCGTGGTCATGTAGTCAACCGACCCCACCGCGTGCGGTCCGATGGTGGTGTTGAACAGGCGGTTCTTCGACTCGATGACGATCCCGCCGCCGCCGAGGCTGGACATGTCGATGCGGCGGATCGTGATCGGGACCTCGGCCTGATTGACGATTCGGAACTCGAAGTGCGCTTCCACGCCGGAGGCGACCGTCGGGACGTTCGTCAGATCAGTGCGGCTGATGATGGTGATGTCCGGTTTCTGGATATGCGCGGCCGTTTGCGACAACTGGTTGCCGGTGGCGCAGGCGGCAGCGACGAGAAGAGCGGTAAGAGCGATGGCGTTGCGCATGACGTTCTAGTTGCCTCCGGCTGGTGCGAGATTCTCAACGACGACTTTCTGGAACTTCTTCGACCCGGCCTCGAACTCCAGCATTCCCCGCAACGTCACCGGTCCGTTCGCCCCCGCCACCGTCTGCATGGCCACGTATCCCGGCGCCCAGAACGCGACACGCTTCGTCTCGCCCGGCCCGATGGTCTCGTTGAATGCCTGCGAGTGCGACGGCAGTGTGTACGAGCCGCCGCCGATCGACTGCACGGTCACACGCCGGAGCTGCAACGGCTCGGTCAGCGTGTTCTTCACTTCAACCGCGTATTGCACCGTGACCGGACCGGTATCGTACTGAGTCCCCTCCGCCACGCGCGAAAGCTGGATGAGCGTTACGTCCGGCTCCGGGCCGGGCGGGGCGCCGCTGGAGGCGCAGCCGAGAGCGAGGAGAAGCACGGCCAACATCGAAACGGTACGCATGATGACGTCCTCCTAAAACACGACGGGGAGCGTTTCCGCCCCCCGTCAGCTTGCCACAGTCGATCCGTGAAGTTGTTTCACTTCACGTAATTCAGCATCTCTTTCGCCGTGGCGGCATCCTTGCCGTTCGGCTCGAGCTCCAGGTACTTCTGCAGGTTCGTCTTCGCGTCGGCGTTCTTCTGCGTCCTTACATAGAGCATGCCGAGCTCGTAATAGGCCGCCGCGAATTTGTCGTTTGCCGCGATGGCGCTCTTCAGCAGCGGCTCGGCCTCGGCGTCTTTGCCGCTGTTGATGAGGTGGGCGGCGTCGTTGAACATCGACGCGGCGTCGGCCGGCAGCTTCTTCCGGTACTCCGCCGCCTTCGCCTTGTCGCCCTTGGCGGTGTAGGCCTCCGTGAGAACGGTGAACATGTCCTGGTTGTCGTTGTCGATCTCGAGTGACTTGTTCGCGCGGTCGATGGCCTTGTCGTAGTTCTTGTTGCGGAGATACAGTTTGGCGAGCGCCTCGTAGCCGGCGGTGAGGTCCGGCTTGGCGGTGACCGCCTCCTCGAGCTTGGCGATCGCTTCCGGGATCTTGCCGGCGTTGGCCAGCTCCGCCCCCTCGTTGTACGCGGCCACGGCCGGATCTGCTTTCGCGGCCGGAGCGGCGGCGGATGTCGCACCCGAGCCGGCCGGGGCCATCGTCACGTCTTTCGTGTTGATGTCGCCGAGCGTGAGTTTCATCGTCTGCTCGACGTTTGCGTATCCCGCGGCTTTGTAGGTGAATTTGTACGACAGAGTGCCGTCGAGAATGAGGAAGCGATAGACGCCGTCCTTGTCGGCTTTGAACTCGTTGTGAACGGTGTGCCCCGTCACGGCGTCGATGATGATCTCGGCGAAGGGAATCGGTTTGTGGGTTGCCGCATCGGTGATCTTGCCCTGAATCCGGGCCTCACCGATCGCGAACGCGTTACCGGCCACGACCATGAGAGCCAGCACGGAAAGCGCGAGAGTCTTACGCATCTGCATCTCCTATTGATTGAATGTTCGTCAGAAGTTAACGCCCCCTCAGAAGTACCCATTCCGATTGGAGGCCGCAACGGTATTCCGGATTATCGGGCGTTCCGATACACCTCGTCACCACCGACCACCGTATAGCGCACCCTGGTCGCAAAAAGCTGTGATTGCGGCGCCTTGTAGAGGTCGCCTTCGACGATGGTGAGGTCGGCCAGCTTGCCCGGCTCGATCGTCCCTCGTGACGTTTCCTCGAAGGCGGCGTAGGCGGCGTCCGAGGTAAAACCGCGGATCGCTTCCGCGAGCGTGAGCTTCTGATCGGGATACCAGCCGCCGGGAGGATTGCCCTGCTGGTCCTGCCGGGTGACGGCGCTGTAGAGCCCGAAGAATGGGTTGACGGCCTCGACCGGAAAATCCGAGCCGAGGGCCAGGCGGGCGCCGGAGTTGAGCACGGTCCGCCACGCGTACGCGCCCTTGATCCTCTCCGGACCGACGCGGGCTTCGGCCCACGGCATGTCGGACGTGGCATGCGTCGGCTGCATCGAGGCGATGATGCCGTGCTTCGCCAGGCGCGGAAAATCGGACGGCGCGACGATCTGAAAGTGCTCGATGCGGAACCGGTCCGCCGGCGTCGCCCCGGCCTGCTCGTAGGCGTCGATCACATTGCGCACGCCGCGGTCGCCGATCGCGTGGGTATTGGCCTGATATCCCGACGCGCGCGCCCGTTTGGCCACGGCCAGCATGTGCTCCTCCTTGCTGACGAGGAGGCCGGTGTTCGACGGATCATCGCTGTAGGGAGCGAGCATGGCCGCGCCGCGGCTGCCGAGGGCGCCGTCGGCGTACATCTTCACGGAGCGAACCGTCAGATGTCCGCCATAGCCGATGAGCGGCTTATGCGTCAGCCACGAATCGAGCAGCGCCGGGTCGTCGGTCAGCATCACGTACACGCGGATCGGGAACTTGTGCTCGTCGATGAGCTGCTGGATGGCCGTGATGGTGGCCTGCTCCGCGCCGGCGTCGTGCATCTCGGTCAGGCCGTTTTCGGCGATCTTCTGCGCCGCGGCCAGCACGCGCGCTTTACGCAACTCCGCGGATGGCGACGGCACCTTCGAATCGATCAAGTGCTGCGCGCCATCGATGAAAACGCCGGTGGGGTTGCCCTTGCCGTCGCGAAGGATCCGGCCACCCTCGGGATCCGGCGTTGCCGCCGTCACTCCCGCCGCGCGCATGGCCGCGCTGTTGGCGACGCCGGCGTGCCCGTCGACGCGGCGCACCCAGACAGGGTGATCGGCGATGGCGGCGTCGAGCGGCGCGGCGGTCGGAAACTGCTTGTCCGGCCAACGGTTCTGATCCCAGCCGCGGCCGATGATCCACTCACCCGGCGCCGCGCGCTGGGCGCGCTCGCGGACCTTGTCCACCACTTCCTGGAACGAGGCCGCGCCGACGACGTTCACCGTATCGAGCGAGAGCCCGAGCCCGTACAGATGTCCGTGCGCGTCGGTCAGGCCCGGCATCACCGTGGTGCCATGGACGTCGACCACGCGCGCATCGGGATGCGCGGTCCGCATCGCATCGGCCGGCCCGACCGCGACGATCAGTCCGTTCGCCGTGACGACGGACCAGTTTGCCTGCGGCGTCTGGTCCGGCCCCGCCAGCACCGTGCCGCCGGCGTAGATGGTCTCAGGGACAGAGGTTTCTCGTTTTGTATTCGGCATCGTGCAGGCGGTGAAAGCGAGGAAGAGTAGTACAGCGGCGCGTCGCTCGATCGTCATGAGGCGAATCGTATCGGATTCGTACCTTCCGACGCTTTCGATCTCGCTCTTGGCCTACCAAATGGCGAATCAGGCGGCGCAGAAAGTACGAGAGGATCCCTCGGGAACGCGAGTTGCGAGACGTGGGGTCGTTCGCTCGAATTACGAAGCAGTTTCCTGACGAGTGTTCACGGCGAATTGCCGGTGGAAGACGTCATCAACGCCGACTCGTCACCGGTGGCGGAGACGGAGGGGCGATCTCCCCTGGTGCGCCGCCATGAGAACCATGCAAAGCGACTCCTGGCGTGGGAAGCGTTTACTGGTAACGGCGCATCCCGCTTAGCGATCACCTCCGGCAGCTGTTTGTGCGAGCCGGCGCTGACGACCAGCGTTGTTTCTCGGAGCACGTTTTGCTTAACACTGCACGAGAGAGAGGTGATAACCGGGGCTGGGATCACGTTTGTACCGTGAGTCGCGTTGCTTCCTCCCGGCAGAATCTGCATGTTGATCGTCGCAGGTTCGCTCGGAGTAGTTCTGGGAGTAGTTCTGTTCGACTTGGATGTGCGTTCGGTCGGCTTGGTGTTCGTAACCGTAACTTCCAGCCCTGTCTTGAAGTAGGCATCAACCGTATCCTGGTCGAGCTGCAACTCCTGTATCCCTTGAAAGCCGGCGATAGACACGCTCTGTGAGGCGGGCTGAACATCGAACACGAAGAGCCATTGACCGTTGGCTGTCCCCTCCGGAAGCGACCAATCATCGAAGCGACTGTTGAACGTCAGTATGCGTGATGACACCCACCAACCTCCAAAGACGAAGTGCTGTAAACGGGCGCATTTGGGACGCCAAGCGTGGGCCTGCGCGATCAGCTGGTCGCGAGTGCCTCGAAATGCGCGCAACGTTACAACCCCGTCGCGCGGTCCGCCAACGACGAGGAAGTCCATTTTATTACCATATGAATAGATGGCCTCTTTGTTGTGCGTGTCTGCGTTGAGCAAGTCGCGCACGCCAGAGGAGTAGGAGAGCTGCGGCACGAGGAGTAAGGTGAACAGGAGTAATGAACTACGCATAATTCCTCCGTTTTTTGAACTATGGTTGCTGCAATCGCGTCAGAAGAATGTCGTCCTTCCGCTCGCTATCCGTATCAGTGAACTCTTCGCCAAGCTGTTCATTGCCATAATGAAATGAATATATCGAACACGTGTTGCCAACGGTCGCTATGAGAAACGCCGCATGTTCGTCGTGCTGCGCGTGCCCCTTCTTCGCAACGGTGCGGTAGTAGCTGGTGTCTTCCTCGATCGCTCCCCAGTAATAGCTGGCGCCGACAACAGCAACGAGTACCAGGGCGTTTGCAGCGCGGCGCATTCGTTTGTGATCCGGCATCGCCATCTGCGCTAGAGCAAAGAGATACAAGGTACTTGCAACGATGATCACGTATCGAGTGCTTAGGGCCGAGCGAATAGCGGTCGGATCCCAAGACGTGCTTCCGGGTGGCCTGACGCGCGAGAACCTGAGGCCCTCGACCACCGGCATCAGAAAGGCTCGAGCAAAGCGTGTTACGGGAACTCGGGCAGGGTCGGGCGGCTCGTGGAGCAGATCGAAGAGCGTAAACGCGGGAAGGGTGAGGAGAACTACCACCGCAAACGCACCGATGAACACGGCCGGGGCAACTCGTGGAGCGCGGCGCAAGTACCAGACGAGGCCGCCGCAACAGAGGATCATGATAAGGGTGATGTAACCGTGGCTGTAGACGCTGACTGCGATCCGATTTAGCGTTCCAAGCACCGCATGAATGCCATCAGGGACGAACTCCTTGCCGGCACGCAACACCTGGTTGAGCTTCGTGTCGAGAAACCCGAGAGCGGCGTACTGGCCTACGTGCGCGCCGGCGCCGACGATGCCACCAACGACGGCAATGCTGCGAGTAGTGGTCAGGGCACGCTTTGCTGTCGGGTTCATTTCATTCTCCCTGAATCGCCGGAACGGACCCTGAGAAACCGCGAGCCGTCGAAACGGACTACGTCCCGGCGGAGTCCTCCTCGTTATGAGTGTTTACTACTTAGGAGGGACATGAGCGCGCTTTTCCCTACCCCTGGCCGTCATTTCTCCGGCCGAGCGATTGACCAAAACCCTATCCCTCCCCCCACTTCAACTTCGCCCGCAGTACATCGAAGTAGCTCTTCTTCGGCGTGCGGATCAAGGTCACGGGGTTCGGCGATCTGTCGATGCAGACGGTGTCGTTCTGGGCGATGGGGAGGCCTTCCTGGCCGTCGAGGGTGAGGAAAATCTCCTGGTTCGGGGTGACGATGCCGATCTCGATGTCCAGCGTATCGGGCAGCACGACGGGGCGGTTGCTCAGCATGTGCGGGCAGATCGGGGTCAGCACGACCGCCTCCATCGTCGGATAGATGATCGGGCCGCCGGCGGAGAGGTTGTAGGCCGTGGAGCCGGTGGGAGTGGCGATGATCAGACCGTCGGCCCGGAACGAGGAGACGAATTCTCCGCCGACGGTGACGCGCATCTCGATGATGCGGGCCAGGGCGCTCTTGTTGATCGTGGCGTCGTTGAGCACGCGATAGATACGGTGGTCGCGCCCCGGCCCACGCACGACGACGTCGAGGGCGACGCGCTCTTCGCTTTCGTAGTCGCCGGCCAGCACGCGCTCGATCACCTCTGGGAACTCCTCGACGCGCACCTCAGTGAGGAAGCCGAGCGTGCCCATGTTCACGCCGAGGATCGGGACGCTCTTCGGCGCGTGACGGGCAACAGAGAGCAGCGTTCCGTCGCCGCCGAAGGTGATGAGCAGATCGGAGTGCTTTCCGAGATCGCCCTTGGCCACACACTTGCCGCGGTCGTTCAGTTTGTCGGCGGTGGCGAAGTCGAAGCAGACGCCGAAATCGCGCGCGCGAAGATCGGCGGCAACGTCCGCGGCGAACTGCAGTGCGTCGTCCGAGGTGATCTTTGCGGAGATCCCGATCGTCTTCACGACAGGAGTTTACGCGATCGCCTTGCGCACATCCTCCGGTTCGATGACCACGCGCTCGCCGGCGCGTTCCGGGCCGACGAACAGCACCGGATGGAGAACCTTCTCCAGGATCGCTCGCAGGGCACGCGCGCCCAGCTTCTGACGCAGCGCGGCCTCGGCGATCGCCAGAAGCGCGCCGGGCGAAAACTCGAGCTGGATCTGGTCGAGCGCGCAGAGCCGCTGGTACTCGGGGATCATCGCCTCGCGCGGCTCGGTCAGGATGGTGACCAGATCGCGGGCCGTGAGCCGGTCGAGCGCCACGTGGACCGGAAGCCGGCCGAGCAGTTCGGGGAGGAAGCCGTACCGCACCAGCTCCTCGGTCGTCACTTCCTTCGCCCGCGCTTCGCCGTCGCCGAAGAACCCGATCGGTTTGGTCTCGCTGTTCTCGTCGATGTCGCTGAACGAGCCGGCACAAATGAAGAGGATGTTGGCGATGTCGATCTCGACGTAGTCGTACTTGTTCCAATGCGAGGTGACGTTGAGCGGCACGAAGAGCTTCTCCCCCTCCAGGATCTTGAGCAGCGACTGCTGGACCCCCTCGCCGCCGATGTCGCGCGAGCCGGCGCCGGTGCGGCTGCCGCCGGAGCGCCGCGCGATCTTGTCGATCTCGTCGATGAAGACGATGCCGTTCTCCGCCGATTCGACATTCTGGTTGGTGGCATAGAGCAGCCGGCCGATGGCCACTTCGACATCTTCCCCGTAGTAGCCGGCCTCCGTGAACGCGGTGGCGTCGTTGTACGCGAACGGCACATCGAGGATCTTCGCCAGCGTGCGGGCCAGATAGGTCTTCCCGCAGCCCGACGGCCCGATCATCAGAATGTTCGACTTGCGGATCGATACGTCGCCGCCGAACTTGAGGTACTCGATCCGCTTGAGATGGTTGTACGCGGCGATGGCCAGCACCTCTTTGGCGTGCTTCTGGCCGACGACGTACTGATCGAGCTGTTCGTAGATGCGCCGCGGAGTGACGTGGAGGAAGCGATAAGTGTCACGCTTTTCCTTCATCGGAGAATGGAAGTATAGCCTCCGTTCATGAACGCTGTGGAAGACTCCCCCCAAGTTTCCATGTGTGGGATCAACGGGATCGTTTCCTTTCATGCCAGCGCACCGCCGATCGACGCCGATGAGTTGACGCGGACGCGTGAGGCGATGCGCTCGCGCGGTCCCGACGCCGCGGGGACGTGGCTCTCCCCCGATCGCCGCGTCGGATTCGGCCACCGGAGGCTCTCCATCATCGACGTCAGCGAGCGCGCCAACCAGCCGATGGTCAGCCGCGAAGGTGACGCCGTGCTGACGTTCAACGGTGAGATCTACAACTATGCGGCGCTGCGCGAAGAGCTCGAGCGCGAGGGTGAGCGCTTCGATACCACGTCGGATACCGAGGTGGTGCTGCGGATGTACCGGAAACGGGGCGCGGCCATGCTGCCTCAATTGCGCGGCATGTTCGCATTCGCCATCTGGGATGCGCGCACGAACACGCTCTTCCTGGCGCGCGATCCCTACGGCATCAAGCCGCTGTACTACGCGAATGACGGGAAGACCTTCCGCTTCGCCTCGCAGGTGAAGGCCATCCTGGCCGGCGGCGGCGTTTCCACCTCGCGCGACCCCGCCGGCATCGTCGGCTTTCTCCTCCGCGGCCACGTGCCGGAGCCATTCACGATTTATGAAGCCATCCGCGAGCTGCCGGCGGGAAGCTCGATGGTGGTGACGCGCGACGGACCTTCCGAGCCGCGATCCTATTTCTCACTCGCCACCGTGCTCCGCGACGCGGTGAACGAGCGCCGCCGCTACAGCGAGGGCGAGCGGGCGGAGATCATCGCCCGCGCCGTGCGGGAGTCGGTTCGCTACCACCTCGTCTCGGACGTCCCGGTCGGCGCGTTTCTCTCCGCCGGACGCGACTCCGGCACCATCGTGGCCCTGGCCACCGAGACCGGCATTCCCCTGCAGACGGTGACTCTGCGTTTCGAGGAGTACGCCGGCACACACAAAGACGAGGCGCCGCTGGCCGCGGTGGCCGCTCGGGAGTACGGAACCATTCATCAGACGCAAACGCTCTCGGCCGAAATGTTCCGCCGCTCGTTGCCCCACGCGCTCGAGGCGATGGATCAGCCGTCGCTCGACGGCATCAACTCGTACTTCGTCTGCAAGGCGGCGGCGGAGCTGGGATGGAAGGTGGCGCTGTCGGGCACCGGCGGCGATGAGCTATTCGGCGGCTATTCGACGTTTCGCATCATTCCTCGGGTTCTCCGCACGTTCGGACTTTTCCGGCACTTGCCGACGGTGGCGAAGGCCTTCACGCGCATGCAGCCGCGCATGGCCAGGAACCGGGCCCGCTTCAGCCCGAAGACGGCCTATACGCTGAAGTACTGCACCTCGTATGAAGGCGCCTACCTGATGAAGCGAGGCCTCTTTCTCCCGGATGACGTCAGCTCCGTCGTCGGCGAGGAGATGGCGCGCGAAGGGCTGCAGCGGCTGGGCATCATGGAGCTCATCCGCGAGGCCATCACTCCCGACCCGGGAACGCCCTTCACGCGCGTGGCGGCGCTGGAGTCATCGCTTTTCCTGCGCAGCCAACTCCTGCGCGACATCGACTGGGCGTCGATGGCTCATTCGCTGGAGGTGCGGGTGCCGCTCGTCGATGCCTTCCTCCTTCGCGAGGTCGCCCCCGCGGTCATTTCGATGAGAGGAAGAAACGGCAAGGAGTTGCTCGCCGCTGCCCCCAAACAACCGCTCCCCGCCGCCATCCTCGAGCGGAAGAAGAGCGGCTTCACGGTGCCCCTTCGCGACTGGCTCTCCCACGACCGCGACGTGACCAAACAGTTCGGCGGCCGCCCCTGGGCGCTGTACGTGCTCGACGCCGGCGGGCACTTCGCGGTTGCGCGGTAGCGCGGCGTAACGGAGCGCTGGCGTCTCGCCGGCTGGCGCGGGGGCGTCTCGCCCCCGGTCTGGCAAGACTCCAAACAGTTGCCTGAACTCCCTCGGCAGCGGCGAGACGCCGCTGGGCCAGCCGGCGAGACGCCAGCGCTCCATCACGACCCGTGTCAAAAAACCTTTCCATCCACGGCCTTACTTGACGCGGCGCCGTCCGGCGTTTCCGAGTAAGCCGCTCCATTTCAACTAGTTAGCCGTTCAGGCACGCTGGCCGTTCGATCGCACTACGCCTCCCGCGAAGGAGGTGGTGCTAACGGAGAAAGCGATTTCCATATGAACGAAGAGGATCAAAAGGTCCTCGTGTGGGGAACACAGCCAAAACAAACGAAACGCGTCAACGGTCAACGAAGAAACCAATGAGTTGAATAAGGAGAACAAGACCATGCGGAAGTCCCACCTCATCGTCCTGGCAGTCATTCTGATCGCCACCATTTGCAGCACCTCCATGGCCGCCGAAACGCAGCCGGCCTCGGTATCGACGCCAACCGGCGTCGTCAACATCAACACCGCGGATACGGCGCAATTGGCCATGCTTCCGCGCGTCGGAGCGAAGGCCGCGCAGCGGATCGCTGACTATCGCAAGGAGCACGGCAACTTCAAGAAGACCTCCGACCTGATGCAGGTCAAAGGCTTCGGCGAGAAGTCGTTCGAGCGGCTGGCTGCCTGGCTCACCGTCGACGGCAAGACCACGCTCACCACGAAGGTCCACACCAGCCGCCCGCGCGGCAAGTCGTCCAAGTCGTCGAAGAAACCCTCATCGCCCTCCCCCGCGGCGCGATAACGCGCCGTCCCTCCAAAAGGCCGCCTCGCGAAAGCGGGGCGGCCGTCTTGGGCGGCGCTCGCCCACCACCCCCCTCGCTTCACCAAAGGAGAACGTGTGTTCAAACGACAGAACGGCATCACCCTCATCGAGCTGATCGTAGTCCTTGTCCTCATCGGGATCATCGCCCTCTGCGCGGTTCCCGCCTTCGCCAACTACAGGCGCCAGGCATCCGTCATCGCGGCGGCGAATGAGATGCGTAGCCTCCTGCGCTCGGTCCGTTCGCGGGCCATCGCCCGAGGATGCAACGCCGGCGTGAAGTTCGTGAAGTCGGGAAACAACTGGACCTACTCGCTCTACGACGACGGCAACGGAAACGGCATCGCCAACGCCGACATCACCAAAAAGATCGACCGCCGCTATTTCGGTCCGGCCGTGGTCATGCCGTCGTTTCGCACGGCAGCGATCTCCCTGCTGCCGAAAACGATTCGCGATCCCGACGGCGCCAAGCTCCTGACGACGGATAACGCCCTGCAGTTCGGCGTCTCCACGATCTGCTCCTTTTCCGAGCTCGGCAGCGGCACGCCGGGAACCGTCTATATCAGCGACGGCATCGACCACCTCTACGCGGTTCGCGTGTACGGCCCGAGCGGCAAGGTGCGCATGCTGCGCTACGACGCCGGCAGGCAGAAGTGGGAAGAGCGCTAATGGCCGGCACCATAGAACGTGCTTGCGCCACTGTTGGCGGAGCCTTTGGCAACCAACGCCGCCGGCCGTGCCGGCTACACGCCACTTCTGCGCACGACCAGCCGCTGGGCCTCGTAGGTCTGCACCAGCGACAGCGGATTCGACCGCAGCAGCTCCTCGGAGAAGGCTTCCGACAGCACGCTGCCGTCCATGTCGCGCCCGACCGGCAGGCCGGCCAGGTAGAGCACCGTCGGGACGATATCGACCGCGAAGGCGGAGCGCGGCTTCTCGTTGTGGACGACGCCTGTGCCGAGGATGAGCACGAACCCATCGTCGGCGCTCGGATCGGCGGGATCGACGAAATCGTGCAGCAGCGCGTACGGCGTGGCTGGAAGCTGCGGCGGGACCGGGCCGGACGGCGAGACGACCACGATCATGTGATTCGGGTAGTCGCGCGCCAGGGCCGTGAGCATCCGGTCGATCTGCTCGGCATAGGCGCGCAGCACCAACCCCTTCACCGTCGAGCGCGCTGGCAGGTCATTGCTGAAGATGTGGACAGCGCGCTGGGCCTCTTCGAAGCCGCCGAGCGTGCAGACCGTGAGCGGAAAGACCGGAGCCGATCCGCGGAGGATGGCCATCGAGGTCAGATCGGCGGTCAGGCCGTTCACGATCCGCTGCCGCGCGTTGCCGGTACCGTTGAATCGCTGCGTCTCCGACTCCGGCGGCGCGGTCTCGAGCTTCGCAATCTCCGCGGCGAATTGCGGCGGAGCGGCCTCACCCGGGCTGTGCGCCGGATTCTCGAAGTAGCGGTCGGTGACGACCCGCGCGGCGCCCACCGGCTCAGACCACGGCCAGCCGATCACCGCCGCGTGCAGCCCGAGTCGCTCGAAAAGGGTCCAGAGCGGCAGAGCCAGCCCCGAGGGGAGCGGCGTGGAAACGCGCGAGACTGGCGGAATCAGCCCCCAGGCCTTGAAGCCGACGCCGGCGGGAATGATCAGGAACCGCTCGCCGGCGCGGTTGAGCGGCGTCTGGTAGCCGAGCCGGCCGGTCACCCCGTGCCGGAACGGCAGCTTCCCGGTCGCAACCGACGCCCACAGCGATTTGGGGCTGATGGTCGGGAAAGGCTCGAGCCGTGTGAGGTAGCCGTGCGACCTGGCCTGCTCGAAGAACGGCAGCGAGCCTTCACCGGCCAGCGTCAGGATCCAGTCGTACGGAAGATTGCGGATGGCCACGACGATCACCGGCCGTTGCCCGGCCACGGTTCCGATGTCCGCCACCACCACGGCGTGCTCCTCGGTGCGATAGCTGTCGCGGCGCTGGTAGAGGAAGAACGACGAGATGGCGATCACCACGGCGCTGATGACGACGAGGATGCGCGAGGTCTTTCGGTCGGCGTTGCGCTCGGCGAACCAGATCAAGAGCAGCACGAACGACGTGGCCGTGATCAGGTTCGTCGCTTTCGACAACACGCGGATTGCGCCGATCGGCAAGTAGTTGTTGCGGAACACCTCCAGGTGCATCCAGTAGATCGCCGCGGCGAAGAAGGCGGCCAGGACGACGAAGCCGAAGCCGTGTGGCCGGAAGCCGCCGTCCGCTTCCGGTTTGCCGAGGAGGCGGACGCGAAGCGCGCGAAGCCCCCAGAGTGCCGATCCGAACAGCAGGCCGCAGATCAGGCCATAGACGATGGTGACCGTTGCGAGGCGACCGGGCGTGATGTCGATCTGCGGATTGAGAAAGTAGAGAAGATTGGCGATGTAAAGGCCGAAGATCGCGCCCGCGAGCACGCGCTTGATGTACGCCCAGCGTATCGGCATGTCGGCGCGCGCAGTGTATCGCGCGGAGGGGCGGCGTGATCACCGCCGAGCGCCTTCGGCGCTGTTGCTCCAGCGAGGAGGCCTTCGCCCTGCTCCGCGAGCTCGGCTACGACGTGTCGCCGATCGCGATCGCCGCCGCTGGCTGGCGCCGCGCCGGGATCGAGATCCCGTGGAGCGGCGACGTCGCACTCCATCTGGCCGCTCGCACGCCGCAGCTCGATGTCTACGTCATCGCCGGCGACGAATTGCCGGACTCCGGAGCGATCACCGCGTTCCTCCGCTCGCTGGCGACGTACAACGCCCTCGTCAAGCCGGTCGCTCTCGGAGTGAGCGCGGGACGGCTGACGGTCCACGATCTCTCCGCCCGCCGCGAGCCCAGACGACTCGACGTCGATCTCGGCCACCCGACCGCACACGCACTCGACCGCCTCAATCTTCTGGCCAGCGGCAGCGACCCGCAACGGATCTTCGATCGCGCGCTCGACCGCGAATCGCTCACGCGCCAGTTCTTCGAGCGCTTCCGGCGCGCCGTGCTCGAGGTCTCACACGAGATCCTCTCCGCGGTGCCCGCGGAGCCGCAGGAATCCGCCGACGGCCAGGCGTTGCTTCTCCTCTCCCGGCTTCTCTTTCTCTACTTCATCCAACAGAAGGGATGGCTGAACGGGGAGCGCCGCTTTCTCGTCGACCGCATCGAGGCCGCCGTGCGCGAAAAACGCGGCGTCTACGACACACTCTACAAACCGCTCTTCTTTGGATGTCTGAACACCGCCGCGCGCGATCGCGATCGCATCGCCCGCCGGCTCGGCAGGATTCCGTACCTCAACGGCGGCCTCTTCGAGCCGTCAGCATTCGAAGAACGCAATCCGACGCTCGCGCTTCCTGACGATCTTCTGCAACGCGTCGTCGAAGAGGTCTTCGAGAGGTTCGCCTTCTCGATCGACGAATCCGACGCGGCCGGCGCGCATATCGATCCGGAGATGCTCGGCAAAGTATTCGAGTCGCTGATGAACAGCGACGAGCGGCTGTCGACAGGAAGCTTCTACACGCCGCGGGCGATCGTCGATGTCCTGGCAGCACGGGCGATCGTCGCATGGTTAAGCGATGGCGACGTCGAGACGGGCGACGCGCTGGAGCGAATCCTCCGGGGAGAGGCGGGGCGGCGTCTTCGCAACGGCGAGACGCTCGCGCGACGGCTCGAATCGATCGCCATCCTCGATCCAGCCTGCGGATCGGGCGCCTTTCTTCTCTCAGCGTTGCGAATCGTCGAGCGCCTGATGACCGCGCTGCATCCAGGCCCACTGCCTGACCTTCGCCGCCGCATCGTGGAACGCTCGCTCTATGGCGTCGATCTGAAGCCGGAGGCCGTGCGCCTTTGCGAGCTGCGGCTCTGGCTGGCCATCGTGTCGCAGACCGACGAATCGATCGGCGACATCGAGCCGCTGCCCAACCTCGACCGCAACATCCTGCAGGGCAACTCGCTCCTCAGCCCTACCGACTTTCTCGGCGACAACCGCGCCGACATCTATCGCCAGTGGATCTACGCGCTGCGCGCGCAGTCCGACCTGATCGTACGTTATCGCAACGCGCCGCATCGCGAGCGCGCACAGGTGGCACGGCTCATCCGCGCGAACGACGGCCGGCTGGCCAGCGAGCTCCTGGCCAAGGCAATCGATCTCGACGAGCGCGAGCAGGAGCAGCTTTGTGCCCCGCAGCGTGACCTGTTCGGGCGCCTGCGCGAGATGAACATCGAGCGTTGCCGCGAGCTGCACGAGCGCATCGGGGCGAACCGCCGGATGCTCGAACAGATCGAAGACGGTCAGATCGGCTTCTTTTCGTTCGACGTTCACTTCGCGCCTGTCATGGCCCACGGCGGATTTGACGTCGTGGTCGGCAATCCGCCATGGGTGCGCAACAGCCGCATCGAGACACGCGTAAAGAAGATGTACACCGAGCGCTTCGCCCTTTTCCGCGGCGACGGTGCCCGCAATGCCGCATTTCATCAGCCGGACCTCTCCATCGCCTTCGTCGAGCGTGCTCTTTCGCTCGTCGCTCCAGGCGGAGTGGTGTCGCTGCTCGTGCCAGCCAAGATGCTCAATTCCGGGTACGCGGCGCCGCTGCGGAGACATGCCGCTTCGGCGGCGAATATCGTGGCGCTCGACGACTGGTCGTCCGATGCGAAACGGCACTTCGATGCCGACACGTTCCCGCTCGGCATCACGCTCGCCCAACGAAACGGCCGTCCCCGGCGAGCGTGCATCTCCATCACCTCGGATCGCGAATCGTTTGTTCTCCCGCCGGCTGCATTGAGCCTCGGAGGCTCCGAATGGTCGCTCCTCCCTCCGGACGTCCACGCGATCGTGGCGCGTATCCACGACACGCAAGCGCCGCTGGCTGAAACTCTTGGCCGCAGGCCGGTGATGGGAGTGAAGACCGGCGACAACGGTGCCTTTTTTCTCGACGTGAAGCGCGTTCGCGCGAAGTCGGTCGAGACGACCGACGGCCTTCACATTCCGCTTACCTCTGTCTGCCGCTGCGTACGCGGCCGCGACGTGCGCCGATGGCAGGTTGCCGAGCCGGCCTGGATGCTCTGGCCGCCCGCCGGCGGATGGCGCAAACCGCCCCGATGGGTAGAGCAACTGGCCGAGGCACGGGGCGTCGAGGTCGGGGTATTGCGGCTGTCGTATGTCCGCCCGGAGCACGTCGGCATCAAGGTGGTGTGGAAGGATCTCTCCCGCGGTCTCAACGCCGCCGTGCTCGAAGGGACGCTACGCCTCGGCGATCGCGGCATTCCCCTCGTGCCGAATCAGACGCTCTACGTGCTCGATGCCGCGTCGTTCGAAGAGGCCTGCGTCCTGGCGGCGTTTCTGAACTCGACCATCGTCAACGTCCTGGCCATCGCCATCGCCGAGCGCGCCAAGGACTTCTACTTCCGCTACTTCGGCCGGACGATCGCACGCCTCCCGTTGCCAGCGGTCGCGCCCTCGAGCGAATCGTGGAGGCTCCTGCTCCGGGCAGCACGCCGCGCGCGCCGGACTCCGAACGCGACAGGCGACGAGATCGACGCGACTGTCGCGGCCCTTTATGGCGTCTCCCCGGATGAGCACGCGCGCCTTGCGTCCTTCCTACGCAGGCGTCTGGGGTTTGACATCGATGCCTGACCTTGCGCGGCACCAGTGCGACGCCGTCGAGCGTGCACTGGCACTGATCGATCGCCACGGAGGAGCGATCCTCGCCGACGACGTCGGCCTCGGAAAATCGTACGTCGCGGCGAGCGTCGCCGCCGAATGGCAGCGCCGCGGGAGCGACGTCGAGATCGTCGTTCCGGCGTCGCTCGTGGGCCAGTGGCGAGAGACATTGCGCGAGTTCGGAGTCGAGGCACGTATCATCACGCACGACGCGCTGGCCGCCGATCCGTCGCTCGGCGAGAAGGAGCGGTTCCTCGTCGTCGACGAAGCGCACGCCTTCCGCAACTGTCAGACCCAGCGCTGGTCAGCCCTGGCACGCCGTTCGATGGCATCGCGGCTGCTCCTGGTCACGGCGACGCCGATCTGCAACTCCGCCGACGACCTTCTCGCGCTCATCGCGCTCATCGCCGCCGACGATACGCTGCGCTGTTCCGGCGTGGCCTCGATCGACGATGCCTTCGCCGTTCGCGACGGACCTTCGCTCGACACCATCGTCCGCGAGCTCGTCATCCGGCGCGAGCGCGACGTTCTCCCTCCCGAGCTCTCCTTCGGCGTACTCGATCGGCGCGTCATCCGGCATCCAATCGTCGAGGCACCGATCGACGCATTGCAGTTTCCGCTCAGCACCAGCGCCCCGCTGCTGCGCCAGTTTCTCTGGCGCCGGCTGGAGTCGAGTCCGGCCGCGCTGTTCGAATCGGTGCGGCGTCAGCTTCGCTTCTACGAGCGGGTCGTCGAAAGCGGCCGCGCCCTTTCGCGCCGCGATTATCGAAACGCCTTCGCCGCCGAAGCGGACGCGGACGCGTTTCAGCAAATCCTCTTCTGGGATCTGGTCACACCCGCGGATGGCCTCGACACGAAGGCGATTCGTGAGGAGATGGAGCGGCTGGCGGCCGTTCGCGACGCCGTTGAGCGCGCCGACGACACGAAGGCATCGCTTCTCGATGCCACGCTGACGGCTGAACCGACGCTGATCTTCACCGGCGCGGCGGCGACGGCGCGGGCGTTATCGAGACGGCTGCGTTGCGGCCTTGCCACCGCGCGCGACGGCAGCGCCGCGATCGATGCCTTCCGCCGCGGCACGATCGATCGCCTCGTTGCCACCGACCTGGCCTCGGAAGGACTCAACCTGCAGCGGGCCGGCGTCGTCGTGCACTACGACATCCCCTGGAACCCGGTGAAGCTCGACCAGCGCAATGGCCGCGCCTACCGCATCGGCCAGAGTCGCGACTTGGTCCGCGCTGTCTACTTCCTCCCCGAGTGGCGCAGCCGTGTCGTCGAAACGATGGCATCGAAGAACCGCACGCGCCGCCGCATCCTCGGCGTGCATCCGCGCCCGATCGAGACCGCCGCTCCGAACGTGCTCGATCTTCCCCAACGCCTTCCAGGCGATTCTCCCGCTCTCGACCTGATCCGCGCGTTGCGCGCCCACGGCCTCACGCCGCCGGCCGCACTCTTTCGCCGCCACCGCGCAGGAGTGGAGCAGTTGTTCGAAGAGTTGGCACAGGAGTACCTCGACAGCAGCCGGTTGTCGGAGTTGGAGAGTGTTCTGGAGAAGGAGAGGGTGGTGACGTCGGGACGGCGCGCGTAGCGCATCGCGACCGTGAACCGCTTCCGTAAACTCTCAGGACCAGCACTCGTACTATTCACCAATGCATCACGGCACGCTCCTGGCCCTCGTCTGTTCCATCTGGGTCGCCTCCGAGCTGCTGGTCATGGTCCTCAAGCACGCGCGCGGCAACGCCTCGCGCCGCGACCGCGGATCGCTTTGGCTGTTGTGGGGCGGCATCACGATCGCCACAGTCGCAGGATCGATGCTGAAGGGTTATCGGCCGGCGAGGATTGGATATGACACGTTCTGGATCGGCGTGGCGCTCATCGTCATCGGCATCATCGTCCGTGCCATCGCCATCGCCACGCTCTGGCGCTACTTCACGGTCGATGTCTCGATCCGCGAGGGGCATGAGCTCGTCGATCGCGGGCTCTACCGCGTCATTCGCCATCCGTCGTACACCGGTTCGCTCCTCTCCTTCTTCGGACTCGGGCTCGCTTTCCGCAACTGGATCAGCGTGGCCATCATCGCGGCGGCCACCATCATCGGATTCTCGTACCGCATCGCCGTGGAGGAGGGGGCGCTGGTCGAGCACTTCGGCGACCGGTATCGCGACTACATGCAACGCTCGAAGCGGCTGATCCCCGGCATCTACTAGACTTCCCCACGATGCCGCACTTCACGTTCCTCTCCGCCGGCGAGTCGCACGGGCCACAACTGACGGTCATCGTGACCGGAATGCCTGCCGGTGTGCGGCTCGACCGCGCGCGGATCAACCGCGACATGGCGCGCCGGCAGCACGGATACGGGCGTGGCGGGCGGATGAAGATCGAGCATGATGAGATCGAGATCGCCGGCGGTGTGCGCGGCGGCGAAACGATCGGCTCCCCGATCGCCATCGTCGTCCGCAACGACGACTTCCGGAACTGGGAAGCGGCGATGGGTGTGTGGGATGTCGATCCAGCCGAGGCGGAGAAACGCCGGGTTCATGCACCGCGGCCGGGACATGTCGATCTGATCGGCGGGATGAAGTACGACCGCCGCGACCTTCGCGACGTTCTCGAGCGCGCTTCGGCGCGCGAAACAGCCTCGCGCGTCGCCGCCGGGACGATGGCGAAGGAGCTGTTGCGCAACTTCGGCATCGAGCTGCGGTCAGGCGTCGTCTCCGTCGGCGCCGCGGGCGATCCTGACTATGCGCCATCGTGGGACGAGCTCCTCGCCGTCGATGACGATTCACCGTTGCGGGCGGTGAATCGTCACGCCGAGGATGCCATGGTGGCCGAAGTCGACAAGGCGCGCGAGGCGGGCGAAACGCTCGGCGGCACGATCGTCGCCGCCGCCCACAACGTCCCCATCGGGCTCGGGTCGTACATCCAGTGGAACGAGAAGCTGGACGGCCGCATCGCCCAGGCCATCCTCTCCATCCACGCCGTCAAAGCCGTGGCCGTCGGCGATGGCGTGGCCGCCGCGCGGCGCATCGGTTCCGAGGTTCATGACCCGATCTACTTCGACGAAGAACGGCGCTACCACCGGACCTCGAACCGCGCCGGCGGCCTCGAAGGAGGCGTGACCAACGGACAGGACGTCGTCGTCCGCGCGTACATGAAGCCGATCTCCACCCTGCGCCGCGGCCTCCCCTCGGTCGACATCGAAACGCACGAGCCGCACCGCTCGCAGTGGGAACGAAGCGACGTCACCGCCGTCCCCGCCTGCGGCGTCGTCTGCGAGGCGATGCTGGCGATTACCCTGGCCGATGCGATGCGGGAGAAGTTCGGGGGGGATTCTCTCGGCGAGATGAAAGCCAACTTCGATTCTTATTCTGCGCGTCTCTCGAGGTACTAACTGCGTTTATCCGCAGATTACGCAGATGGGACGCAGATGAAGACGGTTTTATCTGCGTGCATCTGCGCCATCTGCGGATAAGGCTTCTTGATGCGTTCGTCGGCTGGCGATGAGGGCGAACCCCACCACCAACACGATCACGCTGATCAACTGCGCCACTGTAAATGGCCCCAGGAACCGATCATCCTTCGCCCTGACGATCTCCACGAGGAAGCGTTCAACGCCCATCAGGATCAGGAAAAGGCCGAAGATCCGTCCCTTTGCGTGCGGGCGGCGGGAGGCGTACATCAGGATCGCGAACATCACGAACGCCGAGGCGGACTCGTAGAGCTGCGTCGGGTGTACGCGCAATATCTGATCCGGAGGAATCGAAGGATCGATGTGAACACCGAACTGACGGAGTGACTCGGCGGTCGTCGGCGGCGATCCCTTGGGGAAGGCGATACCGATCCACGAGTCTGTCGGCCGGCCGTAGTCGTCGCCGACGAGGAAACATCCGATGCGGCCGAGGGCGTAACCGATGGCCAGCCCCGGGGCGGCGGCGTCGGCGACGTTGAAGAAGTCGAGTTTCTTCAGCAGGATGTAGCCGCCGCATCCAAGAATGCCGCCGATCAGGCCGCCGTACCAGACCAGGCCCGCGCGGTCGAGCAGGAGATGCCAGTCGCGGAAAAGAATCGCGTAGTAGATCTTCGCCCCGGCGATTCCGCCGAGCGCGGCCGCCATGACGATCGATGACGCGGCGTCGTCGCTGAGACCGTAGCGGCGGAACTGCCGCGTCAGCACCCATCCGCCGATGATGAACGCCGCGAACATCATCAGACCGAAGGTCGTGATCTCGAAGGAACCGATTTTGATGAGAGTCGGATACATGCTGGGTGCAGTCTATCCTGAGCAAATGCGTTGCGCGGTCTCGTGGTTGCGCGGTCTCGGCGGGGTGGGGCCGCGAGACCCCGAAACCGCGAGACTCCGCGACCTCAGGATAGGATCAACGACTCCAGCGATGCCTTCTGATCGCTGATGAACCGGAACACATCCACCTTACCTGCCGAATCGAGGTGTTGGGAGACCTCGAAGAGCTGGACCGAAAGCAGCGTGTTCAGCCCCTCGTCCAGAACCGCCTTGCGGCGCTCGAACGGGAGCTCGGAGATGTTGGCGATCAGCATGTTCTCGTCGAAGCGGCCGTACTGGTCGAAGAAGACGCCGCTCCAGAGCTCGTCGCTCTCGGCGTTCTGCATCGCCGTCATGACGATGTCGCGCGCCGACTCCTCACCGACGGCGTTCAGCAGCGCGTCGTAGAGGCGGCCGAACATGTCGTTGTAGGTCGAGATCACCTTCAGCAGCTCCGGCGAGTCCTCGACGTCGAGGAAAACGGGGCGGAACGACTTCTCCTCCGGCACCACCTCCACCAGGCGCGCCGAGAGGAGCTGGAAGAGGATGCGCGTCACTTCGAACTCGGTCATTTCCGACCCGCCGATCAGCGCGCGGATCGACCGCTTTCCGTCCAGGCTCTGATAGAGCGCCACCTCGTGCTCGCTCATCTCCAGCGATCCGAACGCCGGCACCGTCCCCGGCACCTTCAGGAAGACCATGTCCAGGCTGGTGATCTTTTCCCGGATCATGGCCGTCTCATCGAGACGGCGGATCCCCTCCATGATCACGGTGGCGGTGTTGATCGTCAGGACGATCCGCTCGTTCACCAGCTCATCGGTGGCATCCCCGAAGATGAAGCTCCCTTCCTTCCAACTGAAGAGCGAATAGATGATCTCGAGGGCCTGATTCTTCACGCCCCACCAGAGCTCCTTCGGCGAGATGGCTCCCATCTGCACCAGGAGCTTGCCGTGGCGCGTCTGCGCGGTCACCCGCCGCTTCGACTCCTCGTACTGCGCCTGCGTGATCTTGCCGTTGCGCAGGAGAAACATGCCGAGGGAGTGCTCGGGAGAGTTGGAAGAGGCGAAAACGATCTCGCCGTCCTTCCAGTGGATCGACCGTTCCAGCCGATCGTGCTGCAGAAACAGCTTTCCCGTTCCACGGATCATGGAGACGAAGCTGAGAACGTCCGGCAACTGAATGCGCGAGAGATCGCCCTCGAGAATGTGATGATTTGACATCAGGACCATCGACAACTGTGCCAAACAAACCGTGGCTGAGCAAGGGTTATTCGAGCTTCAGGCACCGTGGCACGATCTCGCGCAGCAGCGTTACGGTGCGGTCAATCTCCTCGGCAGTGGTAAACCGGCTCAGCGAGATGCGGATCGTGCCGCGGGCTTCCTCCGGGGTCAGGCCCATCGCCAGCAGGACGTGACTCGGCTCGATCCGTCCCGAGGAGCAGGCGGATCCGGTGGAGACGGCAACGCCGCTGAGATCCAGGCCGATTACGATCCCCTCGGCGTCGGCGCCACGGAAGGTAACGCTGCTCGTGTTCGGGATGCGGGGGACATCGGCACCATTGATGACCATCGGAAAGCCGGACTCGAGCAGTGCGCGCTCCAGGGCATCGCGCGATGCGCCGACATCAACGGGGTCGCGCGCGATCTCCGCCGCCACGCCAAAGGCCACGGCCAGAGGCACGTTCTCGGTTCCGGCCCGCCGCCGGCGCTCCTGGGCACCGCCGAGGATGTGGCGGCCGAGGGAGAGCCCGCGGCGTACGTAGAGGGCGCCGATCCCCTTCGGCGCGTGCAGTTTATGGGCGGAAAGCGCCAGCGTGTCGGCACCGAGGGCCGACACATCGATGTCAACCTTGCCCGCCCCTTGCACGGCATCGCAGTGGAAATGAACCGAACGCTCGCGGCAGGCACGCGCGACTTCCGCCACCGGCTGGAGGACTCCTGTCTCGTTGTTGGCGAGCATCATCGACACGAGCCGCGTTTCGGGACGGATGGCGGCGATCACCGCGCCGGCGTTGATGACCCCGCTGCGCGACGGAGCGACGATCGTCACCGCGTGTCCGCGCCGTTCCAGTTCGGTAACCGGCTCAAGCACAGAGGGATGCTCGATGGCCGTTGTGACAATGTGATGACGACCATCCTGTCCTGCCACGCCAAAGATCGCGGCGTTGTTAGACTCGGTGCCGCCGCTCGTAAAGACGACGTCCCGCGCTTCGGCGGCGATCAAACTCGCCACCGATTCGCGGGCATCCTCGATCGCGCGGCGTGCGGACTGGCCTTCCTTATGAATGCTCGATGCGTTGCCGAAGACATCCCGCAGCGATCTTTCCAGCGCTTCCAGCACCGCCGGGTGCAGCGGTGTGGTGGCGTTGTTGTCGAGGTAGATGCGCATGAGAGTCGTCTATTGTCCTTCGTATCCCGAGGTCCCAGATGAACAAGATCATTGCCGTCTTGATTGCCGTGATGTTCGCCGCGGTGGCGACCTTCGCACAAACCCCTCCCGCGCAGCCTGATCCGCAACCGGCGCCTGCGGCCCCCGCGGCCGCTCCCGCCCCCGCACCGGATGCGAAAGCGAAACCACCGGCCCCCGATCAGGGCGTGCGCAAACTCTCCCGCCGCGAGCGCAAAGACCGCATCAAGAACCTCAGTGAAAAGTATCGCCAGTTCCTGACGGACGTCGATCCGATCATGAATCCGGCGGAGCTCGACACGTACCTCATTCTCGAGACCGACCCGCAGCGGGACATCTACATCACCGAATTCTGGCGCCGCCGCGACGTCGCCAACGGCACGACGAACCACAGCTTTCGCGATCAGTACTACGAGCGTCTGGAGACCGCGAAAGAGGAGTTCCAGAACGTCTCCTCCGACCGCGGCCGCATCTTTCTGATCCAGGGGCCGCCTGACGAGCGCATCAAGTTCGATTGCCGGTTGATGCAGCCCGCCGAGATCTGGAAGTACGGCTTCGTGCCGAACCTCGGGCACAACGTCCGCTTCCTCTTCTACAAGCCGCGCACCGGAATCGACTACAAGCTCTTCGCGCCGTTTGACAACGAAGCCATGAAGGAGCTGATCTCTCAGGACGAGATCGGAATCGACATGACCGGCGATGGCGCCACGCAACGGGTCTTCGGGCCGGTCTCTCCGGGCACGTCGATGACGAATCTCGAGATGCGTTGCAAGGACGGCGATGAATACCTGCGGGCCGTTTATCAGGCGCAGTTGAACAAGTTCGACCTCGTGCGCGTCTTCGAGCCGCCGCCGGTCAATGAGGAGGATGTCCACAAGATCCTCCGCTCCGTCGTCCTGGCGACCCCTGGCGCGCCTCAACTCACACACGAGATCAGCGTGAAATACCCCGCCAAGCAGGGCAGCCGCACCGACGCGGAGATCACGATCCTGGTGCCCCGCTCGCAGCTCACGCTGAAGGAAGTCAACAACGCCCGGCTCTACAGCCTCGACGTCACCGGCGAAGTGCTGAAGGAGGGTCAGCTCTTCGAAAACTATCGCTACCGCTTCGACTATCCCGGCGACATCAAGGACGACAAGGTGGCCGTGGTCATCGATCGCTTCCTCCGTCCCAACGACTACATGGCCCGCGTGCGCGTGCAGGACATCAACTCCGGCGCCGAGGCCATCGTCGAGCAGAAGATCACCGTGCCTGAGATCTTCGATACGCCGGAACAGCAGAAGGCGAAGGAGAGCGCCACCACAGCGCTGTCGGCGCTCAAGGACGACATCGATTCGAACACCACGCGGCTGCGCATCGTGCCGCTCAACGACGATCTGCTCAGCGGGATCCAGCACATCGAGACCATCGCGTTCGGCGACGACATCAAGGCGGTCGAGTTCTATCTCGACGGCAAGAAGGTGATGACCAAGCGCCAGCCGCCCTACACGCTCGACCTCGACTTCGGCAACGTGCCGCAGGTACGCCACGTGCGCGCCGTGGCTCTCAACGCCAATGCCGAGGCCATCACCGGCGATGAGATCGTTCTCAACACCGGCAACGACCCGTTCCGCGTCCGCATCATCTCGCCGCGCATCGCCTTCAAGCTTCACGGCCGCACGCGCGTGGAGATGGCGGTCAACGTTCCCGAGGGGAAGAAGCTCGATCACGTCGAGCTGTTCCTCAACGACACCAAGATGGCCTCGCTGTACGGACCGCCGTACGTCCAGACCATCGAGATCCCGGCCCAGGAAGGGGTCGGCTACATCCGCGCCGTCGCTTCGCTGCAGGAGGATGCACAACCGCCGGTCGAAGACCTGGTGATGATCAATACGCCGCAGTTCATGGAGGAGGTGAACGTTCACCTCGTCGAGCTGCCGACTACCGTGATGCGCGGCGGCCATCCGGTCAACGACCTTCCCGAACCGGCGTTCAAGGTGACGGACGAGGGGAAACCGGTGAAGGTGTCGAAGTTCGAGCACGTGAACAACCTGCCGCTTTCGCTGGGCCTGGCCATCGATACCTCGGCGTCGATGCAGCCGCGGATGGCGGAGGCGCAGAAGGCGGCTTCGCAGTTCTTCACCAACGTCATGCGGAAGGGTGACCGTGGCTTTCTCGTGTCGTTCGATTCCCAGCCGCTGCTCATCCAACGCTGGTCGCCGCGCCTGGCCGATATGAACGCGGGGCTGGCGAAACTCCGCGCCGAGGAGTCGACCGCGCTCTACGACGCCATCGTCTACTCGCTCTACAACTTCCTCGGCGTGAAAGGCCAGCGCGCGCTGGTGCTCGTCACCGACGGCATGGACACCTCATCGAAGTTCTCCTTCGATCAGGCCCTCGAGTACGCCCGCCGCGCCGCGGTTCCGATCTACGCTATCGGCATCGGCATTCGGAGCACCGAGGTCGACACGCGCTACAAACTGAGCCGCTTCTGCAGCGAGACCGGCGGCAACGCCTACTACATCGATAACGCCAACCAGTTGGGACACATCTACGCCGACATCCAGAACGAGCTCCGCTCCCAATACATCCTCGGCTTCTACCCACCCGAGGGGGTCAAGCCGGGCTCGAAATGGCGAGCCGTGGAGGTACAGGTCAGCGACGGAAAGGCGAAGACGATCCGCGGGTACTACCCATGAGAACTGCGCTTCGCGCGTTGTCTGCGCCTTCGGCGCGTTGTCGGTTGTCTGCGCTGCCGCGCGTTCGAAGTTGGCGGTTGTTGCAGGTAGCCGCGGCGGCGCTTCTCCTCTTCGCGTTCGGCGTGGCTGGCGTCGCGCAGGTGCTTCCGCCGCCGTCGGCCCAGGGCGTCGTCAAGCTCTCGCGCCGCGAGCGCAAGGAGCGGATGGCGAAGCTGGCGGATCACTACCGGCAGTTCCTCACCGACGTCGAGCCGATCATGCAGCAGACGGAGCTCGATACCTTCCTGATCCTGGAGAGCGATGTTCAGCGCGACCTCTACATCGAGGACTTCTGGCGCCGGCATGACCTGACCGAGGGCACGCCGAGCGGTTCGTTCAAGCACATTTACTACGAGCGCCTCGTCACGGCAAAGGAACGTTATCGATCGCTCGGCACAGACCGCGCACGCGCCTACGTAATCCATGGAGAGCCCGAGATCTGGGTGCCGCCCACCTGCGACCTCTTTCAGCCTATGGAGTTCTGGTCGTACCGCGGCCTGAAGGGATTCGAGAGAGAGGCGCGATTCCTCTTCTATCTTCCGCGCCTGGGCTCCGACTACGTCCTGTGGCAGCCGTATTCGAGCGGCTCGGATGCGTTCTACGACCTCTTTTCGAACATGGTCGTGGCCACGACCAGCAGCAAGGAAGAGGCGATGAAACGAGTGTTCGGGCTCGTGCCGCGCTCGCTCGTCACGAATTGGCAGTATGAGTGCTCAGGAGCCGACCAAACGCTGAGTGCCATCCAATCGGCGCAACTCCGGACGCTCGACAATGCCAAGCTCTTCAAGCCACCCGAGGTCGACCCCGAGCAGGTTCGAAAGATCTTTCACTCCGTGGTCATGCCCACCTCCGGCGCGAAGCCGCTGCCGGCGCAGCTCTCGGTCTCCTATCCCACGAAACAAGGCACCCGCACCGCCGCCGAGATGACGATTCTCGTTCCGCGGGCGCTGCTCGTCCCCAAGGAGGTCGGCGGGACGAAGCTCTACAGCCTCGACGTCGTCGGCGAGGTGCTGAAGGACGACCGGTTATTCGAGAGCTATCGGTACCGCTTCGACTACCCCGCCGACGTCAAGTCAGACCAGCTTGCGGTCGTCGTCGACCGGCTCCTGCAGCCGGCCGAGTACCAGGCGCGTATCAAGATCGCCGACCTGAACGGCACCTCCGAGGCGATCGTGGAGCAGAAGATCACCGTCCCGGAGATCGCCGGCTCGCCTGAGGCACTACGGCTGAAGGAGACCTCGGCGGCGGCACTGGAGACGATCAAGGAGAGGGTCGACTCGAACGCTCCGATGCTGCGCATCCTCCCCCTGCCGGACCAGTTGCTCAGCGGACCGCAGCACATCGACACCGTCGTCGAAGGCGACGGCGTCGCTGCCGTCGAGTTCTACCTCGACGGACGAAAGATCATGAGCAAACGCCAGCCGCCCTACGCCCTCGATCTCGACTTCGGCAGCGTTCCCCAGGTCCATCGCATTCGCGCGCTCGCTCTGAACGACAAAGGAGAGATGATCGCCGGCGACGAGGCGGCCGTAAACACCGGAAACGATCCGTTCCGCGTTCGCATCGTCTCTCCCCGCGTCGCCGTGAAGCTGCACGGTCGCACGCGCGTGGAGATGGCAGTCAACGTCCCGGAAGGGAAGCAACTCGACAAGCTGGAGCTGTTCCTCAATGAAGCGCGCGTGGCCACGCTGTTCGGGCCACCCTACGTGCAGGTCGTCGACATCCCATCGGCCGGCAGCATCGGCTACCTCCGCGCCGTGGCGTCGCTCAAAGACGTCCCCGAGCAGCCGCCCATCGAAGACGTGGTGACGTTCAACGCCCCGCAGTTCATGGAGGAGGTCAACGTTCATCTCGTCGAGATGCCGACGACCGTCCTGCGCGATGGCCGTCCCGTGAATGACCTGCAGCAACAGGCATTCACCGTGCTTGATGAAGGGAAGCCGGTGAAGGTGGCCAGGTTCGAGCACGTGAACAACCTCCCGCTCTCGATCGGCCTGGCCATCGATACATCGGCGTCGATGCAGCCGCGGATGGCCGAAGCGCAGAAGGCGGCCTCGCAGTTCTTCACGAACGTGATGCGTAAGGGCGATCGCGCCTTTCTCGTATCGTTCGATTCACAGCCACAGCTCATCCAGCACTGGTCACCACACATCGAGGACATGAACGCCAGCCTGGCCAAACTGCGCGCGGAAGAGTCGACGTCCCTCTACGACGCCATCGTCTACTCGCTCTACAACTTCCTCGGCGTGAAGGGTCAGCGCGCGCTGGTGCTGGTCACCGACGGCAACGACACGTCTTCGAAGTTCTCGTACGATCAGGCCATCGAGTACGCCCGCCGCGCCGCCGTTCCCATCTACGCGATCGGCATCGGCATCCGAAGTACCGAAGTGGACGCGCGCTATAAGCTCAGCCACTTCTGCAGCGAGACCGGAGGGAATGCCTATTACATCGATCAAGCTTCCGACCTGGGCCGCATTTATACCGACATCCAGAACGAGCTCCGCTCCCAATACATCCTCGGCTTCTACCCGCCCGAGGGTGTCAAGCCCGGCTCGAAGTGGCGTACGGTGGATGTGCAGGTGAGCGAGGGAAAGGCGAAGACGATTCGGGGGTACTACCCGTAGGAGCGCTTCGCGCGTTGTCGGTTATCGGTTATCTGCGCGCTGCGGCGCGCGTGGTCAGGCGGTCACCTGGACACGCTCGTACAGCGTTTCCGGAGCGACGTCTGCGCCGTTGGGCCAAACGATCGTGCCCAGATCAGGGTTTACCCGCACCTGTTTGAAGTACTCGCGATCGCGCAACGGCTCGAACACCGGACCTTTGAAGGATCGCGAAATATCGACATCACCCTGCGTACCGTCATCGAACTTGATCCAGACGGTGTAGTCGCGCACGTAACGAACTTCGATAACGTCAGGCATAGCTACTCCAAGGGTTCGATCTTCTGAGGTTCCTTACCGTCACTCACGAGATTCCAGTTCTCCGCCAACTCGTGCTGATGAAGGCTCCACCACTCCAGAACCAGTCCAAGCGCACGCGGGTGAAAACTCCCCCGCACGCGACCGTCCGCAATACCAACCTGAATCTCCTTGCCCGCGTAGCGCGCGTGAAAGTGAGCTGGCAGATGTTCGTCGTGATACATCGCGATGACGATTCCGAAGAAGCGGCTTACTTCCGGCACGTCTGTATTCTATGTTGACCAGCACCCGACTGACTCCTCGCCTTGTCCACGCGCGCCGCAGCGCGCAGACAACCGACAACGCGCGATAGTGCAGACAACGCCGATGATTGGAACGATGCCCACGTGACGTTCGGCACTTCTGCGGCCTAGTGCACTGATTCCTTCCGCTCCTGCGCTGCCCGCTCCCGCTCCGCCGCCCGCTCCGCGCGGCGTTCGTTCGCTTCGGTCTTCAGGCGATCGCCGATGGTGCAGCCGGTGAGGGTGGTGGCCAGGCCGCCTTCGGCGGTCTCGCGCAGACCGCGCGGCAGGGCGCGGCCGATACGGACCATCGCTTCGACGACTTCGTCCATTGGGATGACGGATTCGACGCCGGCCAGTGCGAGCTGCGCGGCGGTGAGACCGTGGACGGCGAAGATGGCGTTGCGCTTCACGCACGGCACTTCCACCAGACCGCCGACCGGATCGCAGACCAGACCGAGGGTGTTCTTGAGAGCGATCGCGGCGGCATGGATGGATTGACGGGTGGTTCCGTCCATCATGTAGGCGACGGCAGCCGCCCCCATCGCGGCAGCGACGCCAACTTCGTTCTGACAACCGCCGGCGGCGCCGGAGATGTTAGCCGAGAGGGCGATGATCGAGCCGACTCCACCGGCCACGACGAGTGCGCGAACGGTCTTTTCAGGATCGATGTTGCGCTCTTCTTCCAGCGCCAGCAGCATGCCTGGGACGACGCCTCCCGCGCCGGCCGTCGGCGCGGCGACGATGACCCCCATCCGCGAGTTCTCTCCCATCACCGACAGGGCGTAGATCTCGGCCTTGACCGTCAGCGGATCGAGGAACGTGCGCCCGGCCAGGAAGGCGTCATTGAGCAGCTTGGCCTCGTTACCGACCAGCTTTCCCATCGACATGCCTCCTCCCTTGCCGCGCTCGACACAATCGCGCATCACGGCGCGGCGGCGGCGAAGCGCCTCGAGGATCTGATCCCCGGGAACGGCATGCTCCCGCTCGTCGCTCTCCAAAAAGACGTCGGCGAGGTCGCGGTCAAGGGCAATCTGCTGGAGGTGGGCAAAGCTTTCGATCATGCGGTTCGGTAACGGATCGAGGCTGGCGATTACTCCGCATTGCTCCAAACCGACGTGATCACAAGCTTGTTCATGCGGAAGGGTTGATCTTCTTTAGATACGCAGCAACATCCGGCGCCATTTCCTCGACGTATCCTGGCCACCACGGGTCCGGGTCTTTCGCCAGAGCATCGATGGCCTGCCGCAGACGATCCTGCTTTACGATCTGCGCGATGGCGTGGTTGATCGTCTCGGAATAGCTCTTCTTTCCAGTCAACCGCCGCGCTTGTTCCAGCGCTTCTTCGTCGAGGGTCACATGCATCCGCTTCATGCACACAAAGTGTACGTCACCCGCGCACGATGAACAATCGCAGCAGGTCGAGCGCCGACTGCGTCGTGATCCGTTTGAACAGGCTGCGCTCCATCGGCCAGAGCATCTTTCGATGTTTGTCGCTCCCGGGACCGGCGACGGCGATGTGAACGGTGCCGACCGGCTTCTCCGCCGTCCCTCCGCCCGGTCCGGCGATGCCGGTGACGCCGATCCCGTACGTCGTTCCGAAACGCTCGCGCGCGCCGCGGGCCAGGGCGATCGCCACCGGCTCGGAGACTTCACCGTGTTGAGAAATGAGCTCCGGATCGACGCCGGCCAGCGCCGTCTTCGCGGCCGCGGTGTAGCAGACGGCGCCGCCCATGAAGTAGGCCGAGCTTCCGGCAACGTCGGTGATACGCGAGGCCAGCAGGCCGCCGGTGCACGACTCGGCGGTGGCGACGGTCTCGCCGCGCTCGGTCAGAATCCGGCCGACGATCGCCTCCAGCGTGTCGTCATCGGCGCCGAAGATCTTGTCGCCGAAGATCTCACGCAGCTCGGCCTCGAGTGCGGCGATCAGCGCCAGCGCCTCCGATTCGGCACCATCGGCACCGAGGTGCAGCTCGATCTGACCGCCGGTGGCCAGGATCGTCAACGGCTCGGGATGAGCTGTGTAGTACGGCTTGAGCCGCTCCTCGACCCCCGACTCCGTCATCCCGGCAACCTTCAGAACGCGCCGGAAACGCGACTGGCCGGCCGTGACCGACGCCAGCCACGGCGTCAGATACGTCGCCACCATCCACTCCAGCTCGTGCGGCACTCCGGGGAAGACCCAGAGGTGCTTGCCTCCCTGTTCGATGTGAAACCCGGGAGCCGTACCGCGCTCGTTTGTGAGCGTGGTCTGGCCGACGAAGACGTTGGCTTGCCGCTTGTTGACCTCCGGCATTTTCCAGCCGCGCGCGGCGAAGCGTTTCTCCAGGCGGTCGATGATCCCGGCGTCGACTTCCATCTCCAGCCCGAGCGCCTCCGCCAGCGCCTCCCGTGTCATGTCATCCTCGGTCGGCCCCAGTCCTCCCGATGTGACCAGGATGTCCGCGTGAGCCAGCGAGTAGCGGATCTCATCGACCAGCTCCCCGCGCGTATCCCCCACGACGCTCTTGCGAATCACGCCGATTCCGAACGACTCGAACGCGGCCGTGACTTTCAGCGAATTCGTATCGACGCGGGTAGGCCCGAGCATCTCGGAGCCGATGGCGATGATGGAGGCAGATTGGCTGGTTTCTGAGTTACTGGGTTGCTGCGTTGCTGGGTTGCTCATCACTCCGCAGCGTACTTAGCAACCGAGCAATCTGGCAACTGCGCGACGCACAATCCCCGAGCTGAGGGTGCGCGTAGAATAGTGACACTCTCCATGAAGATTCGTCCGGTTGTCGCGCTGCTGATCGTTTCGATCGCCACACTCATTCCTCATGCCGTTCTCGCGCAGTATGTGCAGCAAGGTCCGAAGCTGATTGGGACTGCCGCCATGGGGGCTGCGAGACAGGGATTCTCCGTGGCTCTCTCGGCGGACGGCAACACCGCCGTCGTCGGAGGTGACAGAATCGACAATTACCGGGGGGCCGCCTGGATCTGGACCAGAGATCGAGGAGTCTGGGCCAGGTCGGCCAGACTCAGCGAAACAGGCGACCGAGCCGTTTTTCAGGGCATCGCGGTGGCCATCTCCGGCGACGGACTGACGGTCGCAGTCGGAGGAGGCTTCGGTGCCTCGATCTGGACCGCCAATAACGGCGTTTGGAGCCAGCAGGCATCCGGGCTGCCCGGCGCATTCCCATACCAACAGTCGGTGTCGGTCGCCCTCTCGGCCGATGGAAACACATTGATCGTTGGTCGTCCGGTGGAGTACGGATATCGCGGAGGCGCCTACATCTGGACCCGGAGCGGCGGTGTTTGGACCCAGCAGGGACAAGACCTGATCGGTACCGGGTGGAGCGGGAACCCGGAGCAAGGCTTTTCCGTATCGCTCTCCGCCGACGGAAACACGGCGATCGTGGGAGGGCCCTTCAATGATCCACTCCCTTCCGATATCGCCTCACAAGCCGCTCCATCCCAGGGCGCAGCCTGGATCTGGGCGCGCAGCGGCGGCGTCTGGACGCAGCAGGGGCCCAAGCTGGTTGGCAAGAGCGCAACGAGCGAAGGTTTCCAGGGATATTCCGTCGCGATTTCGGCGGACGGCAACACGGCCATCATCGGCGGCCCGGGAACCGTTCCCCGATCCGCCAGCGGCGGAGCCGTCTGCATCTGGACGCGAAGGGGAGAAGGCTGGACGCAGCAGGGACCGAGTCTCGCGACACCAATTGGAATCTACCAGGGCACGTCGGTCTCGCTTTCGGGAGACGGCAATCTCGCACTCGTCGGATCGCCCTCCGATCCCTTTGCGGCGTGGGTCTGGTCCCGGACGAACGACGTCTGGTCGCTGCAGGCTTCCAAACTGGTCGGGACGGACGCTTCACCACCGTACTACGGTTCCACGATTACGTTTCCGGCGCGCCAGGGAAAGTCCGTAGCGATTTCAGCAGACGGCAACACGGCGATCATCGGAGGTCCCACGGACGACTATTTGGGCGTCGGCAATACGGCCGATCAGGATTATTCATTTGATGGTGTTGGCGCAGCGTGGATCTGGACTCGGAGCGGAAGCAACTGGGCGCAACAGGGACCGAAGTTGACTGCACCGAGTCCCGGAACGGCACGGCAAGGGGGCTCGGTCGCGATTTCGGGAGACGGAAATACCGCTGTCGTCGGAGGATCCTATGACCACGGAGGTTTCGGTGCCACCTGGATCTGGACTCGCAGCGGAGGAACTTGGACCGAATCCGCAAAGCTGGTTGGGACAGCGGCCGGTGGTTTCTCCGCTCAGGGGTGTTCTTCGGCAATCTCCCGGGATGGCAACACGGTCATCGTAGGAGCGGCCGCTGACAGCGGGGATATCGGCGCGGTCTGGATCTTTACGAGGAGTGGAGAAACCTGGACCCAGCAGGGACCCAAGCTGGTCGGTTCGGGCGCCGTGAGCGCAGCGAAGCAGGGTACCACCGTCGCTCTCTCCGCCGACGGGAACACGGCCCTTGTCGGAGGATACGCCGACGATAGTGTCAGCGGCGGCGTTTGCTGCTTCGCGCCCTCAACGGTGGGGGCGGCATGGGTTTGGACAAGGAGCGGCGGTGTCTGGAGTCAACAGGGATCCAAACTCGTGGGGACAGGCGGAGTCTACACCTATGGCCTCGGGGTGGGTCAGGGCTACTCGGTCGCTCTATCCGCCGATGGCAATACTGCTCTCGTCGGAGCGGTCGGCGACCATGCCGCGTGGGTCTGGACCAGAAACGGCGAAGTCTGGACGCAGCAGGGACCCAAGCTCATCGGCGATGGAAGTTCCGTAGCGCTTTCGGGAGACGGGAACACAGCCCTGCTCAGTGGATCGGTCTGGATCAGAAGCAGCGGCGTCTGGAAGGCGCATGGCCAGCTGGGAGCGAACAGTTCCCGAGTCTCCATCTCCCGAGACGGCAATACCGCCATCCTTGCCAATCCGTACGAAGACAAAGAGACGGGAGCCGTCTATATCTGGGCCCGAAGCGGAGAGGTCTGGTCGCGTCGAGGCTCGAAACTGGTCGTATCCGATAGCACGGGAGTCGCCCATCAGGGATGGTCCGCAGCCCTCTCCGACGACGGCAGCACGATCATCGTTGGAGCACCCGAAGACGACAATTCGGCCGGCGCGGCGGTTGTATTTACCGGAACGCCCGGTGAGCCACTGCCACCGGCACGGCAACACGCGGTCCGGCACTGACCAACCGCGTAGAATGGCGAAACCCAAGAAGGTTCGCTTCTCCATGAAGATTCGTCAGGCTGTCGCGCTGCTGATCGTCTCGATCGCCACACTCTTTCCCTATGCCGTCCTAGCCCAATACGTACAGCAAGGGCCTAAGCTCGTGGGAAACGATGCCGTCGGCGCCTCTCGGTTGGGGATCTCCGTGGCCCTCTCGGCGGACGGCAACACCGCAATCGTCGGAGGCGACATTGCCGATCTGGACCGTGGGGCGGCGTGGATCTGGACCCGCGCAGGAGGAAGGTGGAGCCAATCCGCCAAACTCTCTGACTCGAGCAACTCCGGCGTCCTTCAGGGAGCATACGTCGCGATCTCTGCCGATGGGAACACCGCCGCGGTCGGAGGGGCTTACGGCACAACGATCTGGGCCGCCAGTAACGGCGTCTGGAGCCAGCAGTCATCGCGCCTCACCGGCTCGGACCCATCTCAACAGCGCGCCGGGTCCGTTGCCCTGTCGGCCGATGGCAATACCGTGATCGTCGGGCGGCCTGAGGACAACGCGTACGTCGGTGCGGCCCTGGTCTGGACGAGAAGCGGCGGAGTCTGGACGAAGCAGGGACCAGCCCTGGTCGGCTCGGGTAACATCTACAACTCGCAGCAAGGGTATTCCGTGTCGCTCTCCGCGGACGGCAACACCGCGATCGTAGGAGGACCTTACGACGATGAAGAGCCCTACTCGTACTCAGGGGCCGCCACTGGCGCAGTCTGGGTCTGGACGCGCAGCGCCGGAGTCTGGACCCAGCAGGGTCCCAAGCTGGTCGGCACGAGCGCGACGATACAAGGGTTCCAAGGCTACTCCGTCTCACTATCCGCGGACGGCAAAACAGCCATCGTCGGCGGTCCGGAAAGCGTTATCGGGTCAGCAAAAGGCGGAGCGGCCTGCGTTTGGACGAGAGAGGGAACATCCTGGCAGCAGCAGGGGCCGAGTCTTGTCGCCCCCGCCGGCGCTTTCCAGGGTTTTTCGGTCGCGCTTTCCGGTGATGGAAACATCGCCATGGTCGGATCGCCTTCCTCCAATTCGGCGTGGGTCTGGACCCGCACGAACGCAGTCTGGACTCTGCAGGCGTCAAAACTCCTGGGAACCGACGAGGCACTTTTCTACTTCGGCACGCTGACGTCATATCCCTTCATCGGAGCCCGCCAAGGGACCTCTGTCGCTCTTTCCGCTGACGGCAACACAGCGATCGTCGGAGGTCCCGCCGACGACCCTTACGGCTTCATATACGAAAACGAGGTAATCGACGGAACGAGCGCCTCCGGCTCGGGCGCCGCCTGGATCTGGATCCGAAGCGGAAACAGTTGGTCGCAGCAGGGCCCAAAGCTGGCCGTCGCCAGTCCGGGGCGGGCGCGTCAGGGATATGCAGTCGCTCTTTCCGCCGATGGGAACACCGCGGTCGTGGGAGGAATCCACGACCATGGAAATTCGGGCGCCACCTGGGTGTGGAGTCGCGTCGGGGCAGCATGGACACAGTCGGCAAAACTGGTCGGCACGGGAGCCAGCGGTTTCGACAGCTATCAGGGAGGAGCGGTCGCCATCTCCGCCGACGGCGATACCGTGATCGTCGGAGCAAACGCGGACAACGAAGGCGCCGGTGCAATCTGGGTGTTTACGAGGACCGGCGGAGTCTGGACGCAACAGGGGCCCAAGCTGGTCGGTTCGGGAGCCGCGGGAGCAGCGAATCAGGGTTTTTCCGTTGCCCTCTCCGCCGACGGAAACACCGCGATTGCAGGAGGGTTCTCCGACGATTCGACGGCGACGATTTGTTGCTATGGGCCTAACGGTCCCGGCGCGGCATGGATCTGGAGCAGGAGCGGCGGAGTCTGGAGTCAACAGGGGCCGAAGCTCGTCGGTTCAGGCGGCACCTCCGGCTATTTGAACGGCGCTGGCCAGGGCTATTCCGTGGCTCTCTCCGCTGACGGAAACACGGCCCTCGTCGGAGGCCACGGCGACCCCGCGGCCTGGGTCTGGACTCGAAACGGAGGAGTGTGGAGTCAGCAGGGAGCCAAGCTTCCCGGCGGTGGGGTTTCCGTGGCACTCTCGGCTGACGGCAATAACGCCCTGCTGGACGGCGGATTCGTCTGGACACGGAGAAATGGCCTCTGGAACGCTGAGGCGAAGCTGGGCACAAAGGCTTACTTCGTCGCTTTTTCCGGCGACGGTAATATCGCCGTCATCGGTAACACATCCGACGACAATCAGGCAGGCGCCGTCTATGTCTGGGCCAGAAGCGCCGGTGTATGGACACGACGATCAAAGTTGATGATGTCCGATCGCGTGGCCTCTGGGCAGCAAAGTTTGTCCGCTGCCATCTCCGCCGACGGCGGCACGATCATCGTCGGAAGTCCCTACGACGACGGCTCGACCGGGGCCGCCTGGGTCTTTGCGGGAATGCCCGATGCTCCACCTCCCCCGCCACGCCAGCATGCGGTCCGGCGCTGACCAATCGGAGAACAGTGCCGAGGGACAGTTACGCCACGACTCCCTCCAACTCCTCCTTCTCCCTGGCCAGTACCTCCCACTTGCCGGAGAGCAGATCGATCATGGCTTTGAGATCCGCGTTCTGCGACTGGATCTTCCGGCTGCGCTCCCCGTCGCGGAACACTTCTTCGGAACAGAGCAGGAGGTCGTTGCGCTCGCGCTCTCGTTCGGCCGAGGCGATGCGCGATTCGAGATCGGCGATCTCTTCATCGATTTTGCGCAACCGCTTGTCGCGCTTCTTCTGCTCGGCGCGCGCGAGTTTGTCATCGACGGGGGATGCGGGAGAGGACTTCGGGGTTGAACGCGGAGGCGCCACGGGAACGGCTTCTGCCTTGCGCGGGATGGCCGCTCCGGCCTTCAGCCGTTCCGCGTAATCGCTGTAGTTGCCGTCGAAGACGTCGGCCGTCCCCTCTTCGACAAGGATCACGTGCTCGACCACGCGGTCGATGAAGTAGCGGTCGTGCGAGACGACGATCAGCGCGCCGGTGAAGCGCTCCAGCGCCTCCTCCAGCGCCTCGCGCGTGTAGACGTCGAGATGGTTCGTCGGCTCGTCGAGGAGCATCACGTTGCCGCCGGTGTAGATGATCTTCGCCAGCGCCAGCCGCCCCTTCTCGCCGCCGGAAAGGTCGCGCGTCTTCTTGAAGACGTCGTCATCGAAGAACGAGAACTGGGCCAGGTAGCTGCGAACCTGTTCTTCCGTCTGCGAGTGATCGAGGTTCCACACCTCGTCGATGACGTTGCCGGCCGGATTCAGATCGCCGAGGGTCTGATCGTAGTAACCGACCTGCACGTTGTGTCCGTAGGTGACCGCGCCGGCCAGCGGCTGCAGACGTCCGGCGAACGTCTTCAGCAGCGTCGATTTTCCGGAGCCGTTCGGACCGATGATGGCGTAGCGCTCGCCGCGGCGGATGGTCATGGTCAGATCGTTGACGATCGCCTTCTCGCCGTAGCCTGCGGCGACGCGATCGGCCGTCAAGGCCACCGCGCCGGAGCGCGGGCCGGCTTCGAGCTTGAAGTTCGCCAGCGTCTCGTCGGTCTCCGGGCGCTCCACCTCATCCAGTTTCTCGAGCATCTTCCGGCGCGACTTGGCCTGCTTGGTCTTCTGCCCGGCGAGGTTGCGCCGGATGAAATCCTTGGTCTTGTCGATGAGCTCCTGCTGCTGCTCGTAGTCGGCGGCCATCTTCTCCATCCGCTCGGTGCGCAGCTCGAGAAAGCGCTCGTAGTTGCCGGGATACTCGATCAACTTTCCGTGCGCCAGCTCGACGATCTTCTGGACGGTGCGGTTGAGAAAGGTCCGGTCGTGGGAGATGAGGAGATAGCTTCCCTTGAACGATTGCAGAAACTCCTCGAGGAACTCGATGCCTGCCAGGTCGAGATGGTTGGTCGGCTCGTCGAGGAGCAACAGGTCGACATCGGTCAGGAGTACCCGCGCCAGCATGGCCCGGTTCTGCTGGCCGCCGCTGAAGGCCGCGATCGGCCGCTCCCACTCACTCTTCACAAAGCCGACGCCGGTCAGCACCCTCTCGACCTCAGCGTGCAGCGTGTAACCGTCCGCATGCTCGTAGTCGTGCTGCAGGCCGGCGTATTTCTGGAGCAGCTTTTCGTGTTCGGCCGCGCTTTTCGTCGCGTCGGCTAGATCGTGCTCGATGGCCCGCATCTTCCGCTCGATCGTCAGCACGTCGGCGAACGCCGTCTCGACGTAGTCGAAGAGCGACATCCCCGGCTCGGCGTCGAGATGCTGCCCGACATGGCCGATGGTCAGCCCCGAGGCGCGCAGGACCTGGCCGTGGTCGGTATCTTCCTGCTTCAGCAGCAGCCGGAAGAGCGTCGTCTTCCCCGCCCCGTTCCGACCGACCAGCCCAACCTTTTCGCCGGGATTGTGCTGCCAGGTCGCCCCTTTGACGATGTCGTGCGGGCCGTACGATTTCTCGATGTTGTCGAAGCGATAGAGCATTTGCGGAGCGGACAACGCGGCCGTAGCCGTTCCCCTTCCAACGCGTGATCGCGACCTTTTTGAACCACAGAGGCACAGATGTTGTCTCTGTGTCCTCCGTGGTTAAAAGCTTCTATCGAGTATGGCCGACCTGCTCGTCAGTCAAACATCCCCACATCCGCAAAGACCACATGACCGGAGGGCGTGATCGGAAAACCCTTTACCTTCCGGCTGCGGACGGCCGTCGATGCGCCATAGATCAGCGGGATGAGAATGGCCTCGCGCTCGATCATGGCCGAGATGATCTTGCGGTTCGCAGGCGAGGGATCGACGCGGTACGCGGCAAGCGCCGCATCGGTCTCCGCGCTTTTCCAGCGGGCCTGGTTGGTGAGGTATTGACTGTCCGTCGAAACCTGCGCGGAGGAGAGCAGCGACTCGTAGAACTCGGCGGGGTCGGGATTATCGGCAACCCATCCTCCGATGCTGAGGTCGTAGTCGCCGATGGTGAGGGAACGGAAGTAGTGCTCGCTGCTCTTCGTCTCCATCAGTTTCACCTGGATGCCATAGGCGCCGAGCTGCCGGGCGATCTCCTGCGCCACCGGAATCGGCTTCGGCAGATAGGGGCGGGGAATCCAGGGAACGATCAGCGTGAGGCTGGCGGGTTTGGCGGGATGCCGGCGCAGCAGCTCCCGGTCCCGCATCTCCGTCGAGCCGCTGGCCTTGCCCATGAGCGGAGGAATGAGATCACCGGCCAGAAAGGCGAAGTGATTTTTCTCGTAGGAGATCTCGGCGATGCGGATCGGATCGATGGCATGCTGGATCGCACGCCGCAGGCTGGCGTCGCGAAATACCTGCCTCTCGTTGTTGAAGAAAAGGATCCCGGTCGAGTTTCCCGGCTGCATCATCGGCTGAAAGCCGGAGAGGCCGTGCCGCACGACGTCATTCACAGACAGGTTCAGGGTGAGGTCGATGTCATCCTGCCTGGCCGCATCGATCAGCTTCTTCGGCGTTCCATCGACCTCGGTGGGATGAATGACGAAGAGGAGCTCGTCACTGACCGCGTTCCCGCGGTATCTGGGATTGCGCTCCAGCCGCGCCACTCCTTCATTCTTGATCGTCTGCATCGTCGCGCCCGGCGCCAGGCGATACGGGCCGGTGCCGAAGAACACTCCCTGGCGATCGAGGACGATGCCGGTGTTCCACTGGCAGAGGACATTTTCGAAGCGCGGGCTCGGGCTGCTCATCGTGAAGATGACCCGGCCGTCGCGAGAGGACACCGTGGCGCGGCCTCGCAACGCACCCGCTCTCGCCAGCGAGCTCGCCGCGATCTCTGCCGTGAGCTCGGTTCCGTCCGAGAACACGATGCCGGGAGTTACCGGGGCCGAGTAGACCGGCTGCGGCCCATCCCGATCCTTTCGCAGAGATTCAGAGAAGAGCGCCGGCTCCAGGCTTCCGGAAGCGGTCATGGCGTAGGCTGTCTCGAAAATCTGGCCGAGGATCAGACCGGTGATGGTGTCTCCGGAGTCACGCGGATCCATCGTGCCGATGGCACTGAGGACCCCGATGCGGAGAGATTTTGTTCGACTGGCGGCGGAAGGAACAGCGAGGGGCGACGATACAGAGCTCAAGTAAGATCCTCGTTTTCGGCAGATCGCCGGTGAATGCAGACAAACCGGCGTCATCGTATGCGCCGTTCCGTGAAGGAAAAGCGCGCTGGATCACAAAATGATCGTGAATCCTTCCCGGCAAACGACGTGCGTCAAAAGAGAAACGCCGGAAGGGCTGACCCTTCCGGCGTTTCTGCGTTACGGCGATTCGATTGAGACTAATACCGATTGGTTGCGTCCACCCGAACACCGGCGGCGACGAAGGTGCCGCGGTCGCGGTCCATCCGGCCGGTGACGCTGACGCGGTCACCACGGCGGAGACGGCCGTCGTAGGACTGCAGGTCGACGTTGATCGTGCGGCCGCTGTCGGTCTGCATCACCAGCACGCCGTCGCGGCGGTCGAACGAGAGGACGGTGCCGGTCAGGTTGCGATTGTTGTAATAGCCATTGCCGTAGCCGGTGCCTGAGCGCAGCAGCTCGAACGAGCGGACGCGCGCGTCACGACCGTCGCCTTCGCGGCTGAAGACAGCCATGCGGACGACGTCGCCGGGCTGGAGCAGGGAGGTCTGATAGCGCCGTCCCTGGTTGGTGGCGAGGACCGAGTTGGGAACGACCAGATCCATGCCGCTCGTCAAACGAATGTGCTCGCCAAAACGAGTCTGCTCGGCGAACGCGATCGTGCCTTCCACGATGCGATTGGCGAAGCCGCGGTCGGCGGAGTACTCACCCCTGCCATAACCCCCGTAGTAACCACTCTGGGCAAATGCGGATGAAGCGAGCAGAAGCGTGAACGTTCCTGCCAATGCGATGTTTCGTGCGAAAACGTTTGTCTTGAACATATCTGTGACTCCTTTTCTTTGGGCTGCTGCCTTCTGTATCGCAAACGCGAGGCCACATTCGACCTGCTCAGCCCGTGAGAGGCATCACTCGCTCAGTCTGCCGCCGGCCCAATATTCCCGTCATGCAGAAGAGACACTCCGTCCTCAGGCACTGGTTACAGGCTTCGTAGGCCGAACGAAAGGCCTTAAAGGCGCCTCTGTGGTTAAACCGTCGCCGGCTCCAGTTCGGCCGCGGCATTCTCTTCATGCTCCTCCACACGCTTGTGCGACCGCGCCACTAGGACGTAGATCGACGGGACGACGAAGAGGGTGAAGCAGGTGCCGATGATCATCCCGGTCACGAGCATGATGCCGATGCTGTTGCGGGCGCCGGCGCCGGGGCCGCGCGCGAAGACCAGCGGGAGATGCCCCATGACGGTGGCGGCGGTGGTCATCAGAATGGGACGCAGGCGTGTCCCGGCGGCTTCGAGGACCGCGCTGAGCTTGTCCTTGCCATTCTCCTGCAGGTGATTCGCGAATTGGACGATGAGGATTCCGTTCCTCGATACCAGACCGACCAGCGTGATCAAACCGACCTGGCTGTAAATGTTGATCGAGGTCAATCCGAGGAATGAGAAGAGTAGAGAGCCGGAAAGTGCCAGCGGCACGGAGCCGGCCAGGATGATGAACGGATCGCGGAAGCTTTCGAACTGCGCCGCCAGGACGAGATAGATCAGGATCGCCGAGAGGAGGAAGACACCCAGGAACTTCGTCCCCTCGGTGCGCAACTGACGCGATTCACCGGCGTAATCGATGGTGTATCCGCGCGGGAGGATCTTCTTCGCTTCATCCTCGAGATAGGTGAGCGCGGTATCGAGTGAGACGTTGGGCGGGATCGCCCCCTGGATGCGCACGGCATTGAGTTGCTGGAAGCGCTTCAGCTCGCGCGGCTCGGTCGATGTCTGCAGCGTGGCGAACGTCGACAGCGGAACCAGCGTGCCGTTGCCGCCGGTGATGTACATCTGCGTGAGCTGTTCCGGCGTGAGGCGCTCGCTCCGTTTCACCTGCGGAATGACTTTGTAGCTGCGGCCCTGGATGCTGAAGCGGTTGACGTAGTTGCCGCCGAGGAGGACGGAGAGATCGCGTCCGGCCTGGGTCAGGTCGACGCCCTGGGATCGAAGTTTGTCGCGGTCGAACACGACGCGGGCCTGCGGCTGATCGAACTTCAGGTCAGTGTCGGCAAACATGAACTTGCCGCTGGTGAAGGCCTTCCCCACGAGCTGGTTCGCGAACTCGGCCAGTTGCGCGGGCTCGGCGGTCGAGACGATGGCGAAGTCGACCGGGAACCCCTGATTGCCCGGCAGCGACGGAGGAACGAGCTCGATGGCGCGGATACCGGGGATCTTCGACACCCCTGCCGAGGCTTCGACCACCAGATCCGCCGTGCTTTTCTTTCGCTGGTTGTAGGGCTTGGCGACCATGCCGCTGAACCCGCCCGTCGGGAAAATGACTTCGAAGGTGGACTGGGTCTCGGGGAATGAGCGGTAGACCTTGTCGATCTGCGTGGCGAAGAGCCTGGTCTGTTCGATCGTCGAATTCGCCGCGGCCTGGATGATCCCGAAGAGGAAACTCTGGTCCTCGGCCGGCGCCAGTTCCTTCTGCGAGAACATGTAGAACGGAAAGATCAGCGCCACGACGATCACCCACAGCGTCAGCACGACGGGACGGTAGTTGAGCGTCCCTGCCAGCGAGCGCATGTAACGGTCGCGAAGACCGTCGAAGCGGGCATTGATCCATCCGGCGAAACCGCGCTCGGTGTCGCCCGCGCGCAAGAGCTTCGATCCCATCATCGGCGAGAGCGTCAGGGCCACGAAGCCGGAGATGATCACCGCGCCGGCGAGCGTGAAGGCGAACTCGCGAAAGAGCGAGCCGGTCAGGCCGCCCTGCAAGGCCACGGGTGTGTAGACCGAGGCCAGGGTGATGGTCATGGCGATGATCGGCGCCACCAGCTCGCGGGCGGCGTCGGTGGCCGCCTGGATGGGCGTCTTGCCCATGTGCAGATGGCGCTCGATGTTCTCCACCATGACGATGGCGTCGTCGACGACCAGTCCTACCGAGAGCACGATGGCCAGCAGCGTGAGCAGGTTGATGGTGAAGCCGAAGACCAGCATCAGCAGGACTGCGCCGATGAGGGAGATCGGGACTGCCACGACCGGGATGATCACGCCGCGCACCGACCCGAGGAAAAGGAAGATGACCAGGATGACGATGATCAGCGTCTCGGTCAGGGTCTTGAGCACCTCATCGATGGCGTTCTGGATGTAGGCCGAGGAGTCGTAGGGCACGCCGGCTTTCATCCCGGCCGGCAACTGCGCCTGGATCTCGGGCATGGCCTCGCGCACGTCTTTCATCACGTCGAGCGTGTTGGCGGTTGGCAGCACGAAGATGCCGATGAAGACGGCGGTCTCACCGTTGAAGCTGACTTCCTGCTCGTACGTCTCCGCGCCGAGAACGACGTCGGCGATGTCGCCGAGGCGGACGACGGTTCCGTTCTGTTCCTTCACCACGAGCTGTTTGAACTCGTCGACGGTCTGGAGATTCGTGTTGGCCACGAGGTTGACCGAGGTCATCGATCCCTTGGTGCGGCCGAGAGCGGAGAGATAGTTGTTGGCCGCCAGCGCGTCGTGCGCCATCGACGGGGAGATGCCGAGGGCGGCCATCTTGTCGGGCTTCAGCCAGACGCGCATGGCGAACGTGCGGTCGCCGAAGATATCCGCGCGCTGCACGCCGCTGATGGCGCTCAGCTTCGGCTGCACGACGCGTGTGAGGTAGTCGGTGATCTGGTTCTGATCGAGATCTTTCGAAGAGAATCCGAGGTAGGCGGCGGCAAACTGGCTGTCGCTCGTCTGCAGATCGATGATCGGCGCCTCAGCTTCGGGTGGAAGCTGATTGCGGACCTGCGCCACTTTCGACTGAATCTGCGTGAGCGCGGCGTTGGTGTCGTAGTTGAGCTTGAGGTGGACGGTAATGGTGCTCACGCCCTGAGCGCTGGACGACTCCAGGAAGTCGATGCCGTCGGCGCCGGCGATGACGCGCTCGAGCGGGGCGGTGATGAATCCGCGTACCAGATCGGCATTCGCGCCGACGTAGGCGGTGGTCACCACCACGTTGGCCATGTCGCTGCGCGGGAACTGGCGGACGGTGAGCGAGCGGATGGCCTGCAGGCCGGCGATGAGAATCACCAGGTTGACCACCATCGCCAGCACGGGCCGGCGGACGAAGAGATCGGTGATTTTCATCAGCTATCTTCCGGCCGGGGCTTGGCGCTGTTGCCCGGCTGCACGGCGTTGTTCACCACCACGGCCGCGCCCGGCCGCAGCTTGAATACGCCCGAGGTCACCACTTCTTCGCCGGGCTTCACGCCGGTGAGCACGGCCACCTGATCGCCGCGGGTGTCGCCGAGCTTCACGAATTGCTGGCGCACGCCGCGGAACGTCTTGCCGTCCGGTCCCTTCACGTCCTCGACGATGAAGACGGAATTGCCGAACGGCGCGTAACTGACCGAGGAGACAGGAAGGGTGACGGCCATCGTCGGCGCGCCGTGGGCGAAATGCGCTTCGACGAACATGCCGGGATGGAGCTTTCCGTCGCTGTTGGGGAAGGAGGCCTGCACCTTGCCGTTGCGCGTCGATTCTTCGATGACGCCTTCGAACGCCGTGACCTTGCCGCTCTCGATCATGCCACTGTCGGTGGTCGCCTGTACGGACGATCCGATGGCGAGATGCCCGATCTCCTGCTGCGGCACGCTGAAGTTCACATAGGCCGGGCGCAGCGACTGCAGCGAAACGACCGGCGCTCCACCGGCCAGGTACTGCCCGAGGTTGATCTGGCGGATGCCGAGCACTCCGTCGAACGGGGCGCGAATGACCTTGCGTGCGATGGTTGCCCGAAGCTCGGCCACTTTCGCGTCGGACTGTTTGAATTGCGCCGCCGCGGTGTCGTACATGGCCTGCGGGATGATCTTCGCCGCCAGCATCCCCTTCTGCCGCTCCAGGTTGACGCGATCGAGATTCAACTGTGCCTCGGCCGAGGCGAGCTGGGCCCGCTCCTGCCTGGCATCGAGCACGACCAGCACGTCTCCCTTGCGTACCGGCCGCCCGGAGTCGAAGGTGATCTGATCGACGACGCCGGGAAGATCGGCGCTGACGGTGACGCCCTGCACCGCCGCCACGGTCCCGATGGCCTGCAGCGTGGCGCTCCATTCCTCCGAGCTGGCGACGACGGTCGTCACCGCTTCGGGAGGCGGCTGATACGAAGACCCCTGGGCGATGGCCTTCTTGATCTGTAGGAACTTGATCAGGCCGATGACCGCGATGAACGCGATCACGATGGCCAGCATGAGCAACATCCGCTTTTTCATCGCGCGGGATTATAGATTCGGGAGTGACGGGATGCGATCCCTCATCGGCGGAATGAAGTCACCCATCGGTGAATCATCACCGTTGCTCTTGAAACATCGGCAAGCCTTGCACCGTATTCGAAGTGACTACTGTATTATCTCAGTAGCACTGTTGAAGAAAGCGAGGACTCCATGCGCAAGGCTCTATTCGTAGTCACATTCCTCTTCTCTGTTGCCGCGTTCGCCGGGGACAACACCATCGTCGACCGCTGGGCGAATGCCGTCGGCGGACGCGAGAAAGTCGCCGCCGTCCATTCGACCTATCGCGAAGCGACCATCGAGGTGGGCGGCTTCACCGGAACGATCAAAGCGTGGCACTCGGCCGATGGCAAGTACCGGAAGGAAGAGCAGGTCGGCCCGTACTCGACCGTCGAGATCTTCGACGGGACCAACGGCACCTCCCAGCAGGGAGCCGCGCCGGCACACAGGATGGAAGGGACCGAGCTCGAGCGGGCGCGGTCAACCCCCTTCGCCAACTGGAATGCCGTCTTCTTCGCCTTCTTCCCCGAGCGCCGCCGAGGGAGTGTGGCCATGGAAGGGGACGACACCATCGTGATGAAGCCTGAAGGCGGGATCGATTGGCGCGTGACGCTCGATTCGCAGAGCTGGCTGCCGAAGACGATGGTGCACCAGGAAGGCAACCGCACCATCACGGTCACGTTCGTTTCCTATGAAACCATCGACGGCCTGCAGTTCGAAAAGGAGATTCACCGGTCGGCCGGCGACCCACGCTTCGAGGCCGTGATCCGGTTTACGAAGACGGTCATCAATCCCCCGGTCGACGCATCGTTTTTTTCGATCAAATGAGACCCGATCAGCACGCCTTCAAGCCTCCGATTGGCAACATCTTTGCCATTGTTATTTGGTGAGTTAGACGTTATCCAAAGGAGGATCTTATGAAGAGCTTCAAGAGTGGGTTTGCGCCGCTGGCAGCGGCCAGTGGTCTGGCATTGCTGCTGAGCTCCGCGGCCTTTGCGGCGCCCCAACCACAGGATGTCGAGTATCACTACCGGGCTGATCGCATCTCTGCGCAAGGTGAGATCACCAGCATGAGCCGTGAAGGCGATCAGTATCGGGTCGTTCTCAACCACGGCAGCTACGCCTACTACGTCCCGATGTCGACGATTCGTAACCGCGACATCCGCGTTGGTTCCGTCGTCCGCATTGGCGGCATCGTGAACGGTGACTCGGTGAATGCTGACTACATCGCCTTCTCCGGTGAGCCTTCGTACACAACCGATCCGATGTACCGGGGAGTGCCGTTCGGCTCCAACGGATGGCTGAGCGGAACGGTCATGAGCGTCAATCGCCGTCTCAACTTCATCACGATCCGCGATGACGCCTCCGGCGTACCCACCAAGGTCGACGTCCGCAGCATGGACACGCGTCACTCGGTGAACGTCTGGCGAACCCGCCCCGGCGACCACATCAGCGTGAACGGCTCGTGGGAGAACCGCGACACCTTCGATGCAGCCCGCGTGCAGTACTAGTTTTTTTACTTTGAAGCCGGAGCGCGTCGAGCGCTCCGGCTCAGTGCATCAACCAGCAACCCCTCCGCGAGACCGCGCAACCCCGAGACCGCGCAACCGCTCTTCGACCATGACAAAATCCGCTCGATGACAGAACCCAGGCGCGTCGTCGTCACCGGACTCGGGGTGATCTCCCCGCTCGGCAACGACCCCGACACGATGTTCTCCGCGCTGATGGAGGGGCGGTCAGGAATCCGCGAGATCGTCACGCAGGGATCGAAAGGGCAGCACACGAGCATTGGCGCAAGCGTCGATTTTGATCCGGCGCACTATTTTCAGCAGAGGACCGATCATCTCGACCGCGTCAGCCAGTTCACGCTGGCCGCGGCGGCGATGGCGGTGAAGGATGCGGGCATCGAGCTCACGGCTGAAAAGAGGAACCGCGCCGGCGTGTCGGTCGGCACGGGCATGGGAGCGTCCAATGCCCTCGAAGAGACGTTCGCGCAATTGCTGCTGCGCGATCCCGACCGCGTGAAGCCGCTGACGGTGCTGAAGGTGATGAACAATGCCTCCGCCGGCCATGTCGCCATCCAATACGGTCTTGGCGGGCCGGACCTCACCTACTCCTGCGCCTGTTCGTCGTCGTCTGTCTCCATCGGCGAAGCGTTCCGCCAGATCCGTCACGGTTACGCCGATGTGATGATCGCCGGGGGGGCCGAAGCGCCACTGACATTCGGGTTCTTCAAGGCGTGGGAAGCGATGCACATCCTGGCGATTCCCGCCTCCGACCCGTCCGCCTCGTGCCGCCCGTTCGCGAAAACGCGCACGGGACTCGTTCTCGGCGAAGGGGCGGCCATGGTCACGCTCGAGGAGCGGGAGGCAGCGATCGCCCGCGGTGCGCGCATCTACGCCGAGATCGCCGGCTACGGCTCCAGCAATGATTACCAACACATCACCAAGCCCTCGGTCGAAGGACAGGCCCGGACCATCACGCTGGCGCTCGAGGACGGCGGCATCGCGGCCGGCGAGGTCGACTATGTGAACGCTCACGGTACCGCCACCGTGCTGAACGACGTGACGGAGACGCGGGCAATCAAGAAGGTCTTCGGCGACCGCGCCTACGAGATCCCCGTCACCTCAACGAAGTCGATGCACGGCCATCTGCTGGGCGGAGCGGGCGCGCTCGAGTTCGCGATCGCGCTCCTGGCGATCAAGCATCAGGCCATTCCCCCAACCGCCCATCTCGATGTTCCCGATCCGGAATGTGACCTCGACTACGTCCCGGGCGTGGGGCGGCCCGATCAGAACGTTCGTTGCGTGATGTCGAACTCATTCGCGTTCGGAGGGACGAATGCGGTGTTGATTGCGAAGGCGGTTTGAGGGGGAAGGTTGTCCGACAACTCCGATCCCTCACCTCCGCGTCTCCGCGTCTCCGCGTGAAACCTACTTGCTCTCGAACTGCGTCTTGTGAGTCGCCACCTTGCGGAGGCGCTCCAGACGAAACAGCTTGGGGACGTCCTTTCCCGACAGGACCATCTGCGCCGTCATCTCGCCGACCGCGGGCGACAGTTTGAATCCGTGGCCCGAGCCTCCTCCAATGAGCCAGACGTTGCCGGCCTCGGGATGGCGATCGATGATCAGATGACCGTCAGGGCTGTTTTCGTACTGGCACACTTCGGCGGCAACGAGAGGCGCCTTGGCAAGCTCGGGAAAGCGCTCGGCGAGAACGTGCCGTGCCCGCAGAATGCCGGACGCCGACGGCGTCCTGTTGGCGCTGGTCGGATCGATCGGCTCGCCGCGGGTATCGTCGGCGATTTTCAAACCGCGGCCGTGCGTGTCGGGGAGGCCGTAGACGATCCTCTCGCCGAAATCGATCCAGATCGGGAGCCGGCCAGGAAGGTAGCGCTCCGATCCGGCGGGCGTCCCGAAGTAGTAAACCTCCTGCCGCGTCGGATGGACCCGGTCGCCGATGACGTCGGGAAAGAGTTTTCCCAGCCAGGGACCGCAGGCGAACACGAAGCCGTCGGCCTCGATGCGGGAACCATCGTCGAGCTGAAGACTGGTCATCGAGCCGCTGACGATCGGACCCGGCTTCGCGCGCCCCATGCGATAGCTTCCGCCGGCCTTTTCGAAGGCATCGCGAACGACGCCGCACGCCCGCCGGGCCGACAACGCCCCCGCACGCCGTTCGAGCCAGACTGAATGGACGCCGCGGAAATCGATCTGCGGATACCGCCGCGCCGCGTCGTCGATCGTGAGCTGATCGACGGGGAAGCCGAGCTCCTGCAGGATCGGGACGGACGATCGAACGTATGCGTCGTCCTTTCGATGCAGCCAGAGCGCGCCGGTCTCGACATACAACGGCTCACCCGATGACGCGCCGATCTTGTCCCACAGCTCGTAGGCGCGCTTGACCATCTCGACGTACACGCGATCGGGTCCATAGATCGCGCGGATGACACGGGTCTCGCCGCCCGAGCTGGAGCGCGGATTTCCCGGCCCCCACGAATCGATCAGCGCAACCTGCGCGCCCAGGCCGGCGAGATGGAGCGCCGTCCAGCCGCCGAACGCACCGCTGCCGATCACGGCGATGCGCGGCCGAGACTTGCCGGAGAGAGCCTGTGCGTCGAGGCGGCCGGCAACAGCAGCCGCCCCGACGCATTCAAGAAACGTCCGCCGGGTAACCCCGTTATCGGAGATAGCGATCTCCCATCAGAAATTCACTCGTGTACTGATGCCGATGGTACGCGGCTGGTTGGTCAGGTAACCAACGCGCGCACGCGTTCCGCGCTCCTGATCCAGCGCCAGGAACGCCGTCTCGTTCGTGAGGTTGTTGACGAAGAGCGCCGTATCCCACTTGTTGACCAGCACGCCGATGCGCAGGTTGACGATGTCGTACGCCGGCAGCTTGGGATTGAACGTGAACGTGTTCTGTGTGAACGGTCCACCGATGTTGTTCGGCGCGAATGAGTTCAGGTTGACAGTGCCGAAGCCAACCGCCTGATCGCCGATCTGCGTGTAACGGTCTCCGACGTGCTGGTAAACCCCCGTCGAATAACCAGCCCAGGACGATCCCGTGTGCCAGTGAAGCGTGGCCGCGGCGGTCATCTGAAACTCGGGGACGGTCGGCAGCCGGTTGCCCTTCTGGATACCGGAGACGACGGTGACGACGCCCTTGGCGTCGGTGGACGTCAGCGTCGATTCCAACTGCGACTTGGTATGGCTGGCCGAGACCGCGAAGTCGAACAGATCGGTCGGAGCCGCCTCGAATTCCGCTTCCAGCCCTTCGCTCTTCGACTTGGGAACGTTGAACACGACGCGCGACGAGCACGAGCCGGCGGTGACGGTGGCCTGCAGATCGCGGATGTCGGCGTAGAAGGCGGAGGCATTGAACGAGCCGCGTCCGCCCATGATCTTCGACTTCGAGCCCACCTCGTAGTTCCACAAGGTCTCGTCCTTCCAGTTCCCTCGGCCACCGAACGTGACGAGGTCGGCGGCGGTGCAGAGCGGGACGTTGAGCGGGTCGTTGATCCCGCCGAGCCGGAATCCCTTGGAGATCTGCGCATTGAGGCGCGTCGAGTCGTTGAGCTTGTAGCTCCCCATCACGCGAGGTGCGACGCCGTTGGCTTTTGTCGATCCGGAAGTCGTTCCGTCATCGGCAAAAATGCCATCGAACGTCTGCGTCCGTTTCTCTTTGAAGTCGTACAGGCGCGCGCCGCCGGTCACTTCCAGACGGTCGGTGACCGGATACGACCCCTCGCCGAACAGCGCGAACTGCTGGAAGTTGTACTTGAGGTTCGAGAAGAACAGCACGTCCTTCGCCGCGCCGAAGCTGCCCGCCGTGGGGATTTTGGAAGCGGCCTCGAATCCGCTGACCAGAAGACTCTGGCCATAGTGGCGATCGGTGTGGCTGTAGAACCCGCCGGTCACCCACTGCAACTTCGAGGTCGTCCCCGCCAGGCGTACTTCCTGCGTGAACGCTTTGGCCTTTGTGGCATCGTCGAGCGGCGCGTTGAGCGTGTAGATGCTCGCCGGCAGACCAATGGAACCGCCGGTGATGCTGGCGGTCAGGGCGGTGGCGTCGCGCAGCACGTCGACGTCACGATCGGAGTAGGAACTGATCGAGGTAAAGGTCCGGCCGCCGCCGAGGTCGTAGGAAACGTTCACGTCGCCGAGGAAGAACTTGTCCGTGAACGGCTCCTTGAACTGGGTGAACTGCCGATGATCGCCCAGCGTCACCTTGGGGCGCGTGGTCGTGAACGGATTGCCCAGGATGTTGAAGGCGTCGATCCGGTTCCAGCCGTCCATGTCCACCTTCTGATAAAGGATGCGCGGAGTGATGCTCAGTTTGTCGTCCGGCTTGATCAGGAAGGCCAGGCGGGCGCCGCTCCGGGTTCCGCTGTTCACATCCTTCTTCACGCTCAGGTCCGGCTGTACCGCGTCCATGTAACCGCCATAGTGCGTGAAGTAGCCGGCGAACCGCATCGCCGCCGTTGGACTCAGCGGCGCGTTCACGGCGACCTTGACGCTTCCGCCGAGACTGCCGGAGTTGATCGAGCTGCCGGAGACTTCGCCGACGGATTCGGAGACGCCGAGCTTCGGCTGGTTGGTGATGTACCGCACGGTGCCGGACTCCGATCCGGAACCGAACAGCGTGCCCTGGGGCCCTCGCAGGACTTCGACGCGGGAGAGGTCGAAGAGGTCGACGTCGGGCGTGAAGAGCGAGAGCGAGATCACCGATTCGTCGAGATAGACGCCGACCTGCTCCTTGACGCCGGGCTGGTCGCGCACGATCTGACCGGCCGACACACCGCGCATCGCCACCTGGCTCTGTCCCGGCCCAAGGTTCTGGACGGTGAAGCCGGCGACGTTGGCGGAGACGTCTTCGAGGTTCTCGGCGCCACGATCGCGTAACTGCGATTCGGTCGGAGCGGCGACGGAGATGGGAACGTCCTGCACGGTTTCTTCCCGCTTCCGCGCCGTGACCACCATCTGCTCGGTCACCTTGGGCTTCTTCTCGTCCTCGGCCTTCTTCTCGGCAGGCTTGGTGTCTTTGGTCTCCTGCGCGAAGAGAGGTAACCCGGGGCCGGTGATCGCCAACGTCAACACGCACAACGCGGTTCGCATCACGAGACTCTTCATGTCTTTCCCCTTTTCATTCGGATCTGATTCCGGGGCATACATATGGATGAGTCTGCATTCTCCGCCCATATTTGAAAGGCGGTCAAGGTGGGGGGATTCACTTTAACGTCAAAAGCTTTCAACCACAGAGGCGCAGAGAACACAGAGAAACAAACCTCTGTGTCTCTGTGTCTCTGTGGTGAAGGCTTTTCTTCTTCCCCGCACGCGGTAAGCTTCCCCAACATGAAACTACGACTCTCTCTTCTCGTCGCTGTTTCTCTGCTCGCTGTCTCCGCGTACGCGTCCGATGAGGTCGCCCGTCTTCACGCGTTGTTCGATCGGACGTGGGAGACGCAGCTCAGGGAGAATCCGTTGTTCGCGACCTCGGTCGGGAGGCATGAGTACGACGACCGGCTGCCGTCGGTGACTCTCGCCGACCTCGAGCGGCGGCACGCGCAGACGAAGGCGACGCTGGCGGAGCTGGCGGGCATCGATCGATCGAAGCTGCCGGTCGCGGAGATCGTGAACTACGACATCTTCAGGCAACGGCTCGAGGATTCGGCTACGTCGTTCGAGCTCGGCGACTACCAGGTGCCGTTCAACGCCGACTCGGGGTTCCACTCCGGCTTCTCGCGATTGCCGAAAGACGTTCCGCTGGCCACGGTCAAGGATTACGAGAACTACATCAGCCGGCTCAAAGCCTGGCCGCGCTATGTCCGTGAAGAGATCGCGCTGATGCGGATCGGCATCAAGCGCGGCATGACCATCCCGCGCGCCACGCTCGACGGCTACGACTCCACCATCACCGCCCACATCGTCGACGATCCAACGAAGAGCGTGTTCTGGGCTCCCTTCGTGAAGTTCCCTTCATCCGTTCCGCAATCGGAGCACGAGCGATTGCGGGAGGAGGGACGCGCCGCGGTGATGGAGGGAGCGGTCGCCGGCTACCGCGAGTTCCTCGACTTCTTCCGTAACGAGTACCTGCCGAAAGCGCGCACGACGCTCGGCGCCTCCGAGCTGCCCGACGGCCGCGCCTATTACGCGTTCAAGATCCGCGAGTTCACCACGCTCAATCTCACCCCCGAGGAGATCCACAAGATCGGGCTCAGCGAAGTCGATCGGATCTCCGCGGAGATGAATGCCGTGATCAAGGAGACCAGGTTCCAGGGGGACTTCCCGGCATTTCTCGTCTTCCTGCGCACCGATCCGCGCTTCTACGCCAAGACGCCGGAAGAGCTTCTCTCCCGCGCCTCGCGCATCGCCAAGAGGATCGACGGGAAGTTGCCGTCGCTCTTCAAAACGCTGCCGCGGCTTCCATACACCGTCGAGCCGGTTCCGGCGGACATCGCGCCGAAGTACACCAGCGGCCGTTACGTCGGTCCGGCGCAGGGAAGCACGCAGCCGGGCATCTACTGGGTCAATACGTACATGCTGGAGAGCCGTCCGCTCTACAACCTCGAGGCGTTGACGCTGCACGAGGCGGTTCCCGGTCATCATCTGCAGATCTCGCTGGCGCGGGAGCTCGGCGATCTGCCGAATTTCCGCCGCTACTCCTACAACTCGGCGTTCGGCGAGGGGTGGGGGCTTTACTGCGAGTGGCTCGGCATCGAGGCGGGGATCTACATGGATCCGTACTCGAACTTCGGACGCCTGACCTACGAGATGTGGCGCGCCTGCCGGCTGGTCGTCGACACCGGCATTCATTCGATGGGCTGGACGCGGCAGCAGGCGATCGACTATCTGGCCAGCCGCACCGCCCTCCCGCTTCATGAAGTCGAGACCGAGGTGGACCGCTACATCTCGTGGCCGGGCCAGGCGCTCGCGTACAAGCTCGGTGAATTGAAGATCAAAGAGCTCCGCAAACGCGCCGAGGGAGCGCTCGGCACCCGTTTCGACGTCCGCGAGTTTCACGACGTCGTCCTCGGCAGCGGGGCCGTGCCGCTCAGCGTTCTGGAAGCCAACGTAGACCGCTGGATCGATTCACAAAGGAGCGCACGATGACCAGATTCTGTGCAGCATTCACCTTCCTGATCCTCATGGGCTGCGCGACGTCGAAGCAGCCGAATGTGGTCTTCCTCGGCAGCGGCATCGAGCTTCAGTCGATGCCCGGCAGCCCGTCGCTGCGGGCCTGGTCCAGCCGTCCGGGGATCCTCGGTGACTATCACGCCTTCCTTTTCGAGCCGGTGGTGGTCTTCCTCGGCAAGGATGCAAAGGACAACCAGGCCAGCGCCGAAGAGTTGAAGAATCTGAGCGAGCATCTGCGTACCGCGTTCACGGCGGAGCTGACCCGCGGCGGTTACACGGTCGTCGACGTTCCCGCAGATGGCGTGCTTCGCGTGCGCGCCGCGCTCACGGAGCTGGTGCCGGTCGATCCAGCCAAGAACGTCGCCGCAAAAGCGGTAGGCACCGTCATCGGCGTCGGCCTCTTTCTGCCGACGGTCGACATCGGCGGCGCCGCCATCGAAGTGGACATGCGCGACTGCATGACCAACGCGCGCGTGGCCGCATTCGCCGACCACAAAGCCGGCCGCGCCTATTTCAGCGGACTGGGCTCGTATCGCCGCTGGGGCGATGTGGAGAACGCATTCGGAGCTTGGGCGCGCGAGTTTCGCGGGCAGCTCGATCAGATCCACGCGGCGGAAAAAGTGAACGCGGGGGCGAAGTAGGAGCCGAGTTCTGGAACGTCACCCGCATAGCGCATGCTAAGGTAGACATTCATCAACGAAGGAGGCTTTTACATGGTCCAGAAGAAAGACATCCAGAAGGCGGCGAAGAAGGTCGCAAAGACTGTGGCGAAGAAGAGCGTCGAAGCCTACGAGGCCGCCGAGAAGGCTGCCGCTCCGAAGATCAAGGCGCTGAAGAAGGCCGCGGCCCCGAAGATCAAGGCCTTCAAGAAAGCCGCCGAGCCGGCGGTCAAGCAGGCCCGCAAAGCCGTCGAGAAGCAAGTTGAGAAAGGAATGAAACAGGCCCGCTCGATGGCCAAGGACGCGCTCAACTCCGGCGCGCGCTCGCTGAAGAAGGCCGCGAAGAAGATCTGATGAAACAGGTTGCCGGAGCATGTCTCCGGCAACCAATCGGCCCCCGACGTCGTGGATCTGCTTTCTTGAGATACGCTTGGGCGCCATGCCGCTGAGCGCAACCCGTCTCCGTCAGGTTGCTGCTCTCACCGCCGCTGCCGGTATCGTCTTCATCGTGGCGCGCCATCTCTTCGCCGTTCATGGGGTGTTGCAGCGAGCCCTCGACGGCGACGAATCCGAACTGTTGCACGCCGGGTGGCTGATGCGCGCCGGCCTCCGGCTCTATCGTGACTTCTGCGAGGATCATTCGCCGTTTCTCTTCACGCTCCTTCGGCGGATGGTCCCGGAGCCGTGGGATCTGACAACATACATTGCAAGAGCCCGTCTCTTCAGCGGGGCATGCGGTCTTCTTGCCACCGGCGCCGCGGCGATGCTTGCCTACCGGATTTCGCGCGGCATGATCGCGCCGCTGGTCACGCTCTCCACTCTGCTGGCCTCACCATGGGTCTGGTACCGCGGCCTGAACGACGTCCGCAACGATCCCCCGACGATCCTTCTCTTCTGGCTGGGCGCACTCTTTCTCCTGGGGCGGTGGCAATCGGAACGGCTTCGCCTCACGCTCGCGGGGATCGGCATCGGTCTGGTTGCCATCGCCGCGCTCTGGAATCCGAAGTGGCCTCTGGAGTCGCTCGTCCTCGGCGTCGCCTATCTGTTCGTGTTGCGGAGCGCGCACGGCGTCCGGAACGTCGCTCTTGCCGTCATCCCGCCGCTGGCCTGCGTCGCCGCGGCCCTCGCCTGGATCGTTGCCACGGTTCCGCTGCGCGACTACCTTTTCTTTTCATTCCGCTACAACCAGCTCTTCATGGAGTGGTTCGTGCGCCAGCCGATCATGACGAACGAATCGTTCGGCGGCGGACGTCCCTACATGTTCTGCGATCCGGCCTTCCGCGGGATCGCGCCGATTGCGGTGATCGCCGCAGCGGTGATCATCATGCGCAGGCGGGTGCCGGCCGGTCTGCTGGTCCTGGCAGCGGCGGCGACGGTCGAGATCCGCTTCATCTACTCCTATCCGAACATCTGGCCGCAGTATTACCTCATGTGGAGTTTCATCGCAGCGTGCCTTTACGGGATCACGGCCGCCAAGCTCCTGGAGCTTGCCAGTGATCGAGTGGCCGCCGCGGCCACGATCGCGGTCACCATCGCCTGCGCCATCGCCGTGCACGCGATGATGCCGATCGGCTTCACGCTCAACGCCTCGCCGATCCGCGCCTACCTGCAGAAGAAACTGCGGACCGGCGAGACGGTCTGGATGCTTGCCGGCAACCATCCGATCGGTGTGCGCGACGCCGGCTACTACTGGTTTGCCATGAGGGACCTTACGCCCTTCTCGATCGCCTACGCCGCCGCGCACCCCGGAGCCACGCCGCTGCCGGTCATGACCCAGGGCGATCTACCCGTATGCCGCGCCGAACGTGGATTGCAGCCGGATCTTCGCTTCGTCTCCGGCATCGACTTCGTCGATTCGATGCCCGAAGCCCAGCGCTGCCTGGAACGCCTCATCGCCTCCGGCCGTGCCACGCGCATGATCGGCGACGTGTGGGACCTGCATCCGGAGTCGCGGCGATGAGGATCGCGCGCGGCACGGCGCTTCTCGGCGGCATCTCGCTTCTTTCGATCGCCGCGCGCCTCTTCCAGTTGCAGGGGCTTCACCCGCTGGTCTGGGACGAGATCGAATTCTTCCGCGCCACCGACTGGGTGCGGCGCGGCCTGGTGCCCTATCGCGACTTCTGGGAGCACCACACGCCGCTGCAGTGGTTCCTCTTCGCGCCGGTGACCGCGCTGACTCACAGCAGCGGCGTGAGCGCCATCCTGCTGATGCGCTGGGCGCAACTGCCGTTGTGGATGGCCGGGTTCGTCCTGCTGCGCGGTTGGATGCGGCGCGCCGGAACCTCGGCTCTGGCGTCGTGGAGCGCGATGACGCTGGTGCTCTGCAGCACGCTCTTCATGCTGCCCGCGGTCGAGTATCGCGTCGACGTTCTCGGCAGCGTGATCTACATCGCCGCGCTGGCGCTCCTGCAGAAGATCGGCGACGGCCGCCGCTTCGCGTTCTTCGGCGGCGCGATGCTCTGCATGGCCGGGCTGGCGAACCTCCGCCTCGGTCCACTGGCCGTCCTCACGCTCCTCCTCGTGCGCGTCGTGCGCACCCGTGAGCGCGCCTGGGGCGGCAACACCCGTGCGAACTGGTCGTTCGCCGGGGCGGCCGCGGCATTCGCACCGGCATGCGCATACTTCGCCGCCACGCACTCCGCGCGGATGGCGTGGCAGCGCCTCTGGACCGACAACTTCGTGGCCGATCATTTCGCCCAGGCCCCGGTCGACTGGATGTTCGCCCATCGCTTCGCCGTCGCCTTCGGGCTGCGCCTCGTCGACTCCGCTCCGAACTTTCAGCTCTCGGCCGTCGATCCGGGAGGCATCGCCATCCTCGTCATCGGCGGCATCGGAATCGTGCGCGCGCTGCGACACGGCTTCCGCGCGCCGGGAGACGACTTCTTCCTGGCCTTTCTCCAGGTCGCCAATCTCCTCTTCATCGCGGCGATGAAGTACGTCTTCAACTATCACCTCGAGATCGCCGTTCTGCTGATGGCGCCGCTGGCGGCCATGGAGATCGACCGCTTCGTCACCTCGGCGCCGCGCCGCCGCGCTCTCTTCGCGCTCGTCATCGTCGCCGCCACCGTCAACGTCGCCGCCGCTGTTTTCCGCGGCAAAGAGAGCGATACGGCCTACGAAGACTTCATCATGCGCGAGGTCGACCGCCGCACCCCCGCCGGCACGAAGGTGTTCGACAGCGTCGGATGGCCGCTGCACCGCGATCCTGCCTATCGCTACTGGTTCCTGCGCGCGAATGTCTTCGTGATGGAGGAGCACAAGCTCTTCGAGCCGTACACGATCGCCGATCTGCTGCGCGATCCGCCGGCCGCTGTCATCGCCGACTACGACGTCCGCAAATGGCTGGCCATTCACCGGCCGTTCGGCGAATTCATCGTCACGCATTACCTTCCGCTCTGGCGCGAGATCTGGCTGCCCGGGATGAGCGCGCGGTTGACGCCGTTTGCGCCGGCGGCGCGGTGGATCGTGCTCGCTGATGGCACCTACGACGTCTACGCATCGACACACCTGGCATCGCATCCCTGGTACCGGCAGCCGCTCGATTTCGAGCGTCCGCTCTGGCGCGGCGTGCCGCCTCCGTCGCCGGCCGACCGCGGCGCGCAGATCGAATGGCTCGTCGACGGCGCTCCTGTCTCCGCCGCGGCGACGCTCACTCTCCGCCGCGGACAGCGCCTCGAGGCGATCTCGCACGAGCCGCTGCCGGTCGGCATCATGTTGATCCTGTCGGGCAATGAGCTGGCCTTCTGCCAACCCCCGCGCGGCACGACACTCGAAGCCTCGGACCCGCCACGCTGGCATGTCCCCGACCTCGGCGTTCTCGTCCAACTGGCTCGCGGAAGCACGGCGCCGGTCCCGCGCAGCCCGTGCCGGCGTTGAGCGCGGCTACAATACGCCGCCGCCGGCGCGCGGCCTTCTATGACTCAACGGTCTATCGGCATCCTCGGCGGTGGCATCTCCGGCGTCGCCCTCGCTTCCTTCCTCGGCGATGACGTCGAGGTCGTCGAGCGCCGTCCCCGCATCGGCGGGCTGTGCGGCACCATCATCGAAGACGGCTTCACCTTCGACGCCGCCGGCCCGCACATCATGTTCAGCAAGAACAAAGAGGTACTGAGCCTGATGGTGGCCTCGCTCGGCGACAACGTTCATCAGCGCCGGCGCGAGAACAAGATCTGGTTCAAGGGCCGCCTGGTGAAGTACCCGTTCGAGAACGATCTGGCCGCGCTGCCGCCGCAGGACAACTTCGACTGCATCTACGGCTACATCGTCAATCCGCACGCGGACGACGTCCCGTCGAACCTGGCCGAGTGGTCGTACAAGACCTTCGGCGCCGGCATCTCCGAGAAGTACTTCATCCCCTACAACGAGAAGATCTGGAACTATCCCGCCACGAAGCTCGGACTCGAATTCGTGGAGCGGATCCCGAAGCCGCCGATGGAGGATGTGCTGAAGTCGTCGATCGGGATTGCGACCGAGGGCTATCTGCATCAGCTTCACTTCTACTACCCGATCGACGGCGGATACGAGTCGCTCGTGCACGCCTTCGCCTCGAAGGTACGCGGCGATATCCGCACCAACTGGCGCGTGGCCTCTGTCTCCCGCGACGGCCAACGCTGGCGCGTGACATCCGCTGACGGCGAGGAGCGCACGTACGACACGCTCGTCTCCACCCTGCCGGTCCACGAATTGCTGAAGGTATGGCGCGACGCGCCGGACGAGGTGCACCGGCTGGCGGCCACCCTTCGCTACAACTCGCTGATCAACGTCCTGATCGGTTGCAACGAAGACCGCGGCTATCCCTACACCGCGCTCTACGTCCCTGACCCGGCCCTCCTGTTTCACCGCCTCTCATTCCCGAAAGCGTTCAGCGACCATTGCGTACCGGCCGGCTCGTCGTCGGTGATGGCCGAGATCACCACGAACGAAGGAGGCGACGGCGTCTGGGAGATGAAGGATGAGGAGATCATCGACCGCACCATCCGCGAGCTGGAGATCACCGGCCTGGTCGATCCCAGGACCATCGTCTACCGCAAAGCCGTCCGCTTTCTCTACGGCTACCCGGTCTACGACCTCGACTACCGCGCCAACGTCACCGCCATGCGCAACGCCGTCGCCGCCACCGGCCTGCACCTGCTGGGGCGGTTCGCGCAGTTCGATTACATCAACAGCGATGTGTGTATTGAGAGGGCGGTTGCGTTGGCGAAGGAGCTGTGAAGGGCCGCAGAGGGAAACCGAAATGCTGAATGTTGAATGTTGAATGTTCAATGTTGAATGTTGAATGCAATCACCTGTTTACTCATTCAACATTCAACATTGAACATTCAACATTTGCAGTTTCCAGAGCCCGCCGTACTCCTGAATATGTACGAATCGACGACCTACCAATACTTCGAAGACGTGAACTGGGGCCTTCTCCGCCTCTGGGGCGATCGAAAGAATCTCGACGTGCTCGACGTCGGCTGCGGCTTCGCCACGACGTCGCAGCACATCGCCGAACGCGGCAACCGGGTCACCGGCATCGAGTCGAGCACGGAGGCGGTCGCGGTCGCGCGCCAGCGTGTGACCGAGGTCATTCACGCCGATCTGCAGCAGCTCGACGCACTCGGCGACCGCCGCTTCGACGTCATCATCTTCGCGGACGTGCTCGAACATCTCGCCTGGCCGATCGGCGTGCTGCGCAGATATCTCGATCTTTTGAAGGACGGCGGCAGCGTGATCGTGTCGCTTCCGAACGTCGGACTCTGGTCCGTGCGCCTCAACCTCGTGCTGGGGCGTTTCCGATACGAGGAGACCGGCGTGCTCGATCACACGCACCTCCGTTTCTTCACCCGCCGCACGGCGCGGGAAATGATCGAGCAGGCAGGGTTGAAAGTCGTCCGGCGCACATACAATCCGGGACTCGTGCGGCCGTTCGTCCCGCTGGCGAAGAAGCTTCTCGGCGGAGGAGGGGATTCGCATGACCCGTCGGCGCTGCTGGAATCGCGGCTATACAAGCTGTACTTGAAAACGATCTATCCGATGGAGCGCGCGATTGCGTCGGCCTGGCCCGGAGCGCTGGCGTTCCAGATGATTTTCGAAGCACGGAGAACATGAAACTCACCATCTCCATGATCACGCTCAACGAGGAGCGCGCCGTCGCCAAGGTCGTTCGCGACATCCGCGGCGTCGTCCCCGATGCGGAGATCTTTCTCGTCGACTCCAGCAAAGATCGCACCGCCGAGATCGCCACGGAGCTCGGCTGCCGCGTCTTCAAACAGTTCCCGCCCAAGGGATACGGCCCGGCCATGGACCGCGCCGTTCGCGATGCCGCGGGCGACATCGTCATCACGCTCGATTGCGACGACACTTATCCCGTCGAAACGATCCCGACGCTGGTCTCGCTGATCGACAAGGGCTACGACCTCGTCAACGCAACGCGGCTGGCCAGGCGGCCGAAGGCGATGCCGTTCGCGAATTACCTCGCCAACCGCATCTTCGCCTGGACCGCGCGCCTTCTTCACGGCATCCGCACCACCGACGTGCACAGCGGCATGCGCGCCTACCGCAAGTCGATGATCGACAACGTGACCTGGGACCCGCGAGGGCCGGCTCTTCCCGTCGACATGCTGGTCATCCCCTACCGGTTGGGATACCGCGTCGCCGAGATTCCGATCGAGTACCGGGACCGGATCGGAGCCTCGACGCTGCAGCGTTGGAACTCGACGGTATGGACATTCAAGCGGCTATGGCGGGCGCGGGGGGTTAAGAAGACGAATGTTTAATGTTGAATGTTGAATGTTGAATGTTGAATGATCGGGGGAGCCGCCGTGACCCCTTCATTCAACATTCAACATTCAACACTCAACATTGAACATTCCGCCTTTCCAACGGTCGCCATCCTCGCCGGCGGCTTCGGCACCCGACTCGGCGACCTTACGCGCGGCCTGCCCAAGCCAATGATCCTGATCGGCGGCCGGCCGTATCTCGAGCGGGTGATCGAGTCGTTCGCACGGTGCAACCTGCGCGACATCGTCCTTCTCACCGGCCACCGCGCCGAGGTCATCGAAGAGCATTTCGGCGATGGAGCCCGGTTCGGAGTCCGCATCGCCTACAGCCGCGAGACCGAGCCGCTCGGCACCGGAGGCGCCATCCGCGAGGCGCGCGAGTTACTCGGCGAACGCTTCGTGATGACCTACGGCGACGTGCTCCGCTACTTCGACTACGATCGCTTCGTGTCCGAGCACGCCAAACCGACCCTGGCCGTCTACCCGCGCCGCGAGATCGGCAACGCCGACGTTTCCGGCGATCGCATCATCCGCTTCGACAAGCACGCGCCGGAGCTGCCGTACATCGACGCCGGCTTTTCGCTGATGCCGTCGAGCGTCATCGACCGTCTGCCATCGGCCGGCGCCTGTTCGTTCGAAGAGACGATCTTCCCGCGTCTGGCCGCCGAGGGACGGCTGGCCTGCGAGATCGTCGATCTCGACTTCTTCGACATCGGGACGCCGGAGGAGCTGGCGCGGACGATCAGTGGATTAGTGGATCAGTAGATTAGTGGATTAGTGATCGGAAGCATCCACTGATCCACTAATCCACTGATCGACTAATCTACTCACCACATGAGAATCGTCGTCACCGGCGCGGCAGGCTTCATCGCAACGAATCTTCTCGAGCGCCTTCTCGCCGAGGGGCACGAGGTCCACGGCATCGACAACTTCTTCCTCGGCAAGCGCGAATACGTCGCACGCTCGCTCGAGAAGCCCGGCTTCACCTTCCATGAGTTCGATCTCCTCGACCGCGACCGCCTCGTGGCGCTCTTCCAGCGCCTGCGGCCGGAGCTGGTCTGGCATCTCGCCGCCAACAGCGACATCAGCTACGGCACGAGCTACACGGACTTCGATCTCAAAGGCGGCACGCTGGTGACCTACAACCTGCTCGAGGCCATGCGCGTGTCGAGCACGAAGAAGCTGATCTTCTCCAGCAGCGGCGCGATCTACGGCGAGCCAACCGTGCTGCCCACGCCGGAGAACTACGGCCCGCTCTTTCCGATCTCGTTCTACGCCGCCAGCAAGATCGCCTGCGAGACGCTGATCACCGCGTTCGCCGCGTCGTATCAGATGAAGTGCTGGATCTTCCGCTTCGGCAACATCGTCGGCGGCTACCCGACGCACGGTGTGATCCACGATTTCGTCCTGAAGCTGCAGCGCGATCCGACCCGGCTCGAGATCCTCGGCGACGGCACGCAGTCGAAGCCGTATGTGCACGTCGAGGATTGCCTCGACGGGATGATGTTCGGCCACGCCACGGCCACCGATCTCGTGAACTGCTACAACCTCGCCGTCTCCGACTGGACGTCCGTCAATCAGATCGCCGAGTGGACGATCGAAGCGATGGGCCTCGACCCCGCGAAGGTCGACGTGTCACGCACCGGCGGCTCCCGCGGCTGGCCCGGCGACGTCCCGAAAGTCCGTCTCGATACGTCGCGCATGACCGCCCTCGGCTGGACTCCGAAGATGGGAAGCAACGAGGCCGTGCGGCGGGCGATTCAGGAGACGGTGGCGCAGTTTGTACCGTAAAAACTCCACTGAGCGTCACTGCCTCCGCTCCTCACATCACCCCAGCCAGCCTCTTGATCCCCTCTCGTATCCGCTCGTCATTCTCCTTCGCGAACGTCAGCCGCATCGTGTTGCGGCCGCTGCCGTCGACGAAGAAGGGGGCTCCGGGAACGTAGGCCACGCCGGCGGAGATGGCCTCCGGGACCAGCGCCGCAGTGTCGATGTCGTCGCGCAGCGTCACGAAGGTGAAGAGGCCGCCATCGGCGGGCGTCCATGTGGCGTGCTCGTGAAAATGCTCCTCCAGCGCCTCCAGCATCGTCGCACGTTTCTGTCGATAGAAAGCCCGAACTTTCTCGATCTGGGCCGGCAGCTCGCCGGCGGCGGTGAACTCATCGACGATCGATTGATCGAGCATCCCTGAGCAGAGGTCGGCGGCCTGTTTGGCGATCTCGAGCTTTGACAGCAGCTCCGGTGCCGCCACGATCCAGCCGCAGCGCAGGCCCGGAGCGAGGATCTTGCTGAACGATCCGAGGTAGATCACGCGACCGTCATCGTCGCGCGACTTCATCGCCAGCGTGTCGGCCTCGCGGACGTAGAGCAACTCGCCGTATGGGTCGTCTTCGATGACCAGGAAGTCGTGCTCGGCTGCGATGCGCAGCACCTCAGCCCGGCGCTGCTGCGTCATCAGCCGTCCCGATGGATTCTGAAAGTTCGGGATGGTGTACAGCAGCTTCGGTTTCGTTCTCGCCGCGACCTCGGCCAGCGACTCCGGAACGATGCCGTCGTCGTCCTGCACCACACCAACCAGCTCCGCGCTGCGCGCGTGGAACGATGACGTGCCGCCGATGTAGGTCGGCAGCTCGACCAGCACCACGTCGCCGGGGTCGAGGAGCGTGTGAGCGATGAGATCGAGCGCCTGTTGCGAGCCCGTCGTCATCAGCACGTCGTCGGGCGCGCAGTCAATGCCGCGCGCGCGGCAGACGGCGGCCACGAAGTCGCAGAGCCGCGGCAGGCCGCGCGTCGGACCGTACTGCAGTGCCACCGAGCGCTTCTCGACGATCACGCGCGCGGCGATCTCCGCGATCCGTTCGGCGGGAAACGTCTCCGGGCTGGGGACGCCGCCGGCGAAGGAGATGATGCTGGGATCGTTGATCAGTTTGGCAAAGGCCCGGATGGCCGAGGGACGGAAATTCCGCGCATCCCGCGAGAGAAATCTCTCCATCAACGCTCCTCGGTCATCGAAACGAAGCACGCCAGCAGACACGACCCGATCGCCGCGCCGACGATACCCTGTGCGATCCCGATCATGACCCGCGCCGGCGCAAACATCAGTGCCACCGTCGGGGTCTGGTGCAGGTTGATGTTCATCGGAATCGAGAAGGCGGAGACGAAGGAATTGATGGCCATGGAGATGACGAACAGGATCACCGCGACCGCGAGATGCCGGCCCAGATCGCCTTTGATGGCGCGCCAGCCGGCGGAAAGCGACTCGCGCGCGGGCAGCGAGCGGGCCACACAGATCGTGATCGCCTTCGTGCACCAGATCGAGGTCACGATGCCCACCGGGATGAGCACCAGCACCGCCACCGCCACACCGGCGCAGCCGATGACGACTCTGCCGGTGGTCTCGGAGATCGCCAGCATTCCGATGATCGTGAGGATCAATGGCACCAGGACGAAGATCAGGCCGACCGACCAGGCCAGGTTGTAGATCCAGAAAATCCGCCACCACGACGACGCGCCGCCGGCAAGCCAGCGGTCGATGGAGAAGGCACGCAGGTCGCTGCCCTTGTTCGCCTTCCGTTCGCCGTCGACGAAGATCTGCGTCGATCCGCCCTCGACGAAGGAGTGGATGGCGATCATCACACCGAGCACGATGAAGCCGAGCGCGAAGATCCAGACGAACAGCATCAGGTGGCTGACGATCCATTCGACCGCCGCCCCGGCGGGATCGCTGGAGTTGACGATGTCGTCTTTCGACAGGCCCGCGGCCACGACCGCCGGAACGATGGCAGCGACAATCCCGGCGACGGCGATGGCCGCGAAGACGATGCTCTCGGCGATGCGCAGCATGATCACCGGCCAGTTGGCGACGGTGGAGTCGAACCCGCGGCGAAGAACTTCTGTGATGGTGCGTCTCAAAGGATGTTGCCGCTCTGTTTGTTGGCGCTGCGGTGATCGGGAACGCCCTTCATCAGGATCTGCTCGGTCATCTCATACAACCGGCTGCGCAGCCGGTCGCCGATCTTGTCCACCAGCCGCTGGCCATCGGCCCCGGCGTCGTCGAAGGCGTTGGTCGTGAAAATCGTCGGCCGCACGGTGTTGTAGCGGCTGTTGATGACGTAGTAGAGCAGGTCCTGTACGAACTGCGTCGGTTTCACCGATCCGAGCTCGTCGAGCACCAGCAGATCGGCCTCCAGCAGCGGCCGCAGGATCTCCGACTTGCCCACGGCGGCGTCGGCATCGAAGGTGGCCTGAATGTCCTGGATGAGATCCTGGAAATTGCAGAAGAGCACCCGCCCCGCCTTGCCGCTGTGGATGATCTCCACGAGCACGGCCACGGCCAGATGCGTCTTCCCCGCCCCACAGCCGCCCATGAGCAGCAGGCCGCGCCCCTCGTTCGTCATCGGCCAGGCATCGACAAACTCGCGCACGCGGTTGCGCGCCGATCGGAGCACGGCGCTGTTCTTGTCGTAAAACGTATCGAGCGTGCAGTGCGGGTAGTAGCGCCGCGGAATGTTCGACGCCGCGATGCGTTGCCGCCGCCGCAGATCGCCCTGACACCCGCACGGCTCCACCCGCAGCGAGTCGTCCGCCGTCGGCACCCAACCGGACCCGTTGCAGCGGGAGCAGGTGGCGGGTTGGAGGGCGGACATGGCGGTCAGTTTAATTCATGCGCGCGTTAACTGCGCGTCTACGCGCGCGTCGTCTGCGGCTTCGCCGCGTTGTCGGTTGTCTGCGCTTCGCGCGTGGTCACAGCTTCCGGCCCGCTCAGATAACCGACAACGCGCGATAGCGCAGATAACGCGCGATTAGCGCAGACAACGCGGCGAAGCCGCAGACAACGCGCCGCAGGCGCATATAATCCATCCTCCGCCCATGCCCTCTCCTCTCGTGACCTATCTCGAGTCGCGGCCGGATACCGCCACGTTCCTTCTCGCAAGCGAGTTGGAGCGTACGGTGGAGGAGATCTTTCCGCGGGCTGATACGCTGCTTCCCAGGCCGTACAAGATCTTTCCGGCCGACGAGACGCAGGCGCCATCCCTCGGCTTTCCGGTCGCCGACGCCCCGGTGATGCGCGAGCTCGACGCAAAGCTCGACCGCTGGCTGGCCGAGGAGGTGGCATGGCAGGCCGGGCGGCAGCAGGCCGCCAAAGAGAAGGCGCAGATCGCCTACAGCGCCTACATGACCCAGCTCCTGCGCCTGGCCGAGAACGCGCTGATGTCGAACCTGCTCAGCGACTACCACGCCGTCTTCTGGCTGGCGCACTCGTTCGACCTGGCCAAGCAGTTCTCCTCGATTCCCAGAAGAGTAAGCACCTTCGACACGCAGACAGGCCGCACGCAGGGAGATGCCTTCAAGTACAGGATCTTCGCCAAGTGGGCATCCGACACGCGCGAGGCCATGGCGCAACTGGCCACGAAAGCGTCGTCGATTCTGGACGGGGAAGAGCAGCGCGGACTGCAATTCTTCCGGCTCCTGACCGACGACGTCCTCATCCTCTCCGAGGAATTCATCGGTCCCGATCTGCGCGAGCTGCGCTCGTTCGTCAACGGCTATCTGCGCCGCGACTTCCAGGCCTTCCGCGACTCCATCGAACGGATCCGCGAGATCGCCATCGACCTTCTGCAGCGCGACCGCACGTTCCGCGCCGCTCTGGCGTTGCTCGGCTCACCGGCCGAAACCGTCTCCATGGCCCTTCTGCTCGACACGCGCTTTCAGACCTTCCTCTTCGAGCAGAACGCCATTCAATCCGCCGTGACGCGCGAGGACCGCGAACAGCTTCAACTGATCGCCAAGCGGCTGCGCGAGTTCGCCATCCTGAATCAGCTCCGGCGCGGGATCACCACGATGACCGTCACGGCCGAGAATCAGATCGTCTCGGCGGACAAGCGGGCCACCGTCTACTCGCGATCGACGCGGCCGATGGATTTCGGCCGGCCGGGCGTCGTCGACCCGATGGTGCACCGCTTCGGCCTGATCTACGACATCTCGAACTTCACCGAGACCCTCGGCAATATCCGCCGCGGCGGACGGAAAGAGGAGATCAGCTCTTATCGCCAGATGCTGCTCTTTCAACGGAAGCTCGATTCGATCGCTGACCGGCATCTCCTCCAGTTCGAGAAGTTCCTCGGCGACGGCGCGTTCTACACCACTCGCCGCGCGCTGCGCCTCGTGCGCGCCGCGGTCGAGATCCAGCGCTGTTATGCAGACGTCCGCCGCAAGGGTTTCGCGTTCAACAAAGGCGTGCGCATCGCCCTCAACTTCGGCTACTACCGCCTGCTGCCGATGAAGGGGTCCGGCAATGAGCGGATCACGGAGTTCTACGGTCCCGGCATCGTCGAGCTGTCGCGCCTCACCACCGGCAAGGCCAACAAGGAGATCGAGGAGTTCGCTTCATTCCTGATCACCCACGGCTACGATCAGGCCAAGGTGCAGGTGTTCTTCGCACCGCTCGCGCGCGGCGTCGACGTCATCGACCACACCCAGCACGCCCGCGAGTTCTACGCCTACGTGAACAACAGCGGACATCTGGTGAACGAAGGGATCGTCGGCTCGTTCTCGCTGTTGCAGGAGCTCTCGAACGAGCTGACCGCCGAGGGACAGCAGCTCTATCGCCTTCGCGCGCCGTGGGGAACCTACATCGGTTTCGCGCCGTCGCTGACGGGGCTCGAGTATATCGGCGTGCGGTTGATCGGCATGGTCTCGCTGAAGGGACTGGACGAGGTCCAGGTCGGCGAGATCGTCCCCTTCGCCCCCGGCGAGGTCGAAGCGCAGCCGATCGACGGTACCGATCCGCTGGTGCTGGTCGTCCGGCAGGAGTTTCACCAGGAGCGCGAGCCCGATCTGCAGCTCCCCTCGGCGAAGGAGTTCGACACCACGACCAGCGAGCAGGTCCTCGAGCCGGAAATGGTGGTCTGCCTCCGCAACGAGCCCGACGGCACGGAGAACGACGTCATCATCGGCGAATGGGACCCTCACACCGACGATCTCCGCCGCCCGCTCCGTTTCCCCCGAGGCGACTTCATCCGCCTCTTCGACCTCCGAGGCGAGCTGACTCCCGAGCTCCTGACCACGCGGCGCGAAACCGTACGCGACCTCTACAACCGCCTCTGCGACCGCACCCCCTCCCCCGCTGTCCCCCTGGCCGATTTCCGCGACACCTACGCGACGTTCGTGCTCGGGGCGGTGGTGGAGAAGTTGTAACTTGGGCTCTGCCGCGTTGTCTGCGCCTCGCGCGTTGTCTGCGGCTTCGCCGCGTTGTCTGCCGCTGCGGCGGCGTAGCAACGAACAATCGCTCCGCGTGGGCATACTGCAAGGCCTTAGACCACGCGCGGCGCGCAGACAACGCGGCGGAGCCGCAGACAACGCGCGAAGCGCAGATAACGCGGCCGCAGTTACAATAACCCAATGCGCGTCGACCATGAAAAGAGGGAGATCGTCTGTTCGGTCGGCGATCTCATTCACGAATCGACTTACCGGCGCATCGGCGTCGAGCGCGGGGACGGGTTCCGGAGGATGTGGATCGGACAGGACATCCACACCAAACGGGCCGAGCAGCGCACCGGCGAGGATGCCAATTACCGCGCCGAGGTCCACGTCGTTCATCGCACGCAGCTCGGGGCGTGGAGCGTCACCATCACCGGGCGCATCGACGGGCTGTCGGTCGACAAGGCGGAGAAGCGCGTCGTCATCGAAGAGGTGAAGTCGATCCACTTCGACCTCGAGCTCGAAGCGCTCTACCGATCCGACAAACTGCAACGGCATCTGTTGCAACTTCTGCTCTACGCGTACTTCCTCTCCGGCCAGCCCGACTTCGAGGGCTTCACCTTCGTCCCGCAGCTCGTCCTCATCGATCTCATCTCCGGCGACGCGAAGACCATCGACGCCGAGTTCGACCGCCAGCGCGTCATCGACACGCTGAACGAGCGGCTGGAACGGCTCATCACCGACCTCGAGACCGCCGTGGCGCTGCGCGTGGTCAAGCGCGCCTTCGCGGAAACGCTGACCTTTCCGTTTGCTGAAATGCGCGCCGGGCAGCAGGAGATGATCTCCGCCGTCGCCCGCACCGTCTACCAGAAAGAAGCGCTGCTCGTCTCCGCCCCCACCGGCATCGGCAAGACCATGGCCGTCCTCTACCCCGCCGTGAAACAGGCGCTGAAAGCGGGTAAGAAGCTCTTCTTCCTGACGTCGAAGACGATGCAGCAGGATGCCGCGGTCGAGGCACTGCAGGCCCTCAACGACGGCTCCTTCCGCGTGCTGCGCATCCGGGCCAAGCAGAAGATGTGCGCCCACACGGAGATCATCTGTCACGAGGATTTCTGCCCGTACGCGGCGCGCTACTCGGAGAAGATGCAGCGCACCGACCTGCTCAATCACCTCGTGACGTCGTTCAGCTACTTCAATCCCGAGATCACCTTCGAGATGGCCAAGTCGAACGAGGTCTGCCCGTTCGAAGTGTCGCTGGAGCTGATCGAGCAGGCTGACGTCATCGTCTGCGACTACAACTACATCTTCGATCCCTATGTCGGGCTGAAGGCCTATCAGCAGGAGAACGACTACGGCGATTGCGTGCTCGTCGTCGATGAAGCGCACAATCTCGTCGACCGCGGCCGCGGCTACTACTCGCCGGAGCTGCACGAGGAGCAGTTCGACCGCATCCGCAATCACCTCGGCTCACGCAATTGCTGGCTGGAAGGGGCGGAGGAGTTGCTGGAAGTCCTTCGCGATCACTTCCACGTACTCGCCGAAATGATGGGCGAGGATCCCGAGGTAAAGCAGGCGCTCTGCGAGCCCGACCGCGAGCTCTTCATCGAGCAGCGCACCGAATGGGAGCGCCTGGTCATGCACTACATCGGCTGGAAGATCGAGAACCGCATCGTCGAGACCGACGATCCGCTGATCGATTTCTACTTCAAGCTCGTGAAGGTCGCCAACCTGATGACCGAGAAAGGGGATGAATTCGCGCATCTGATCGAGCGCACGCCGGAAGGCCTGAAGTTCAAGGTTTTCTGCAAGGACCCCTCCCGCTTCCTCGGCCGCATCTTCGACTCCGCCCACGCCACGATCGCCCTTTCGGCCACTCTCGAGCCGTTCGATTTCTACCGCAAGCTCCTCGGCTTTCCTCCCGACCGGACCACCGAGCTCTCGCTCCCCTCGCCGTTTCCGCGCGGCAACCGGAAGATCGTCGTCATTTCCGAGGTCGACACGTCGTACAAGCGCCGCGCCGATTCCTACGACCGCATCGCCGACAATGTCGCCTCGATCGCCGAGGCGGGGGACGGCAACTTCCTGGCGCTCTTCCCGAGCTACGCCTTTCTCAGGGAGATCGCCGACAGGATGCCACCGATCCGCAAGCACGTGATGGTGCAGCGCACCGACATGACCGACTACGAGCGCAACGCAATGCTTGACATCCTGCGCGAGCGCTCGCGGAAGGGGAACCTGATCATGGCCGTCTCCGGCGGGATGTACGCCGAGGGGATCGACTATCGCGGCGACATGCTCTCGGGAGTCATGGTCATCGGCCCGGCCTTGCCGCAGGTCAGCTTCGAGCAGGAGCTGCTGCGGCAGTACTACGACGAGCAGTACGGCTCCGGTTTCGAGTTCGCCTACCTGATCCCGGGGATGACGCGCGTGGTGCAGTCGGCAGGGCGGGTGATCCGCAGCGAGACCGACATCGGCATCATCGCCCTCCTCTGCCGGAGATTCACACAGCAGCCGTACACGCAGTTCTTCCCGGCCGATTGGTACGAGGTGTCGCCACGGGAGCTGATCTCGAAAAAGCCGGCCAGCGAGATTAAAGCGTTCTTCGAGGCGAAAATGACGCCGCAAATGAGGTTGGTGTGAGTTTTTACGTGACAAACCGCCGCGGATCGAGTTAAATCTCTGCGGTCCTTCCATACCAACATAACGAGGAATCAAACCTTGCGCCTGAGAACCTGGTGTCCGGTCGTTATCGTATTCCTATTCAACGTTCTCGCCGCAGAAGGTGCTGTCTTCGGCCGGCTTCATATCGTCGCCGCGAGCACCGATCCTGGGCACGGCGGTTCGCTAACAGACGACAAGTCATGCCGACTTGAGCCCTCGCCGCAGGTCATGTATCTGAAAGTCGGACACGTTCACGAGATCAGTGTTGAGAGCAGTGTCGACGCCCCTCAATGGTACATCACCAACAAGAACGTCGCTACCATCGAAGGAACCGGCCGCACAGTTCATATCGTGGGGATAGCACGAGGGCAGGCTGAGGTGGTTGTCTCTGTTCTTCGCGAAGGGCGCGTCGAAAGAGCTACCCTGTCGATTCGAGGAGTCTCTTCACGATATACAGTAGTTGGATGGCTCGACGGCTCCGAGATCCGACCGCAGACCGTCGCTCCGTCAGCGAGCCGAGCGCTGAAGGACGACCTGAACGGGCCATTGTGTTCTTGGCTCGTGGTGGTGCGGTGGCTTGCTTGGGGTTCACCAACAGACATCGTTACTGACGCTGACAGACTTTACGCTAAGGCATTCTTACTCAGCAGCGCTTCGAACCCAGAACCACCGCCTGAGATTGATGACGGGTATTCATCACAAGTCAAACAATACAAACTCTACAACGACTACCAGGTAGATGCCGACGATTCAGTTATCCACCAGTCGGCACTGATGGGCGAGACGCCTTCTCCGTGTCGGATACCCAAAAGCGCAAGCGGTGATCGTCATCCCAACAACGACAGCGTTTTTTGGAACGAGAACCAGACAATGCTCATGCACCTCAACGAGGCCCGGATCGGCAGGGAAGCCCAACGAATCCTCAGGGTAATTGATCCGCGCGGCCCGAGCGCCGGGTGGATATGGTCGCTCGTCGCGGTGGACAAGAAAGGGACTGCGAAGGCAAGAAGTGCCGGCTTTCCCAGTTTTCGGGTGTATCGTGATGGAGTAGTCTGCGGAGAATGGAAACAGGAGGATTTGGCGCGGTTTCTGAAAGCCGGAGAATCCTCTGAAGTGAAACTAGGCGAAGCACGACGCTTGAAGCCCGAAGACTTGGAAGAAGCATGTACCTATCAGTTGCGCTAGTACTTGCCCTGGCATCCTTTTCCATCGACACGCCGAGCCAGCCTGATGAGGCCATACGCAGGGATCTGATTCTTCAGTTTCATAGAGAGTACGCCGCCACGAAATCGCCCATCGATCGCTTGATGATCGCAAGCAAGTTGGCTCGTATCGGCGACCTGACGTACCGGCGTTGGCTGCGAAAGGAAGCTGAAAAGGCAGTCCGGAATGGACGGGAGCAGCAACGCTCCCGTTTCAGGATCCACTTTGGTCCTTGGAAATCGTATGACCCCAACGAGATCGCCCCAACGGGATCTTCTACGGGACGATCGCCATACGAAGAAACAATCGACGTGACTGCCGAGAGAAAACCGAGTGAGAACGAAACTGACGTCTGGAGAATGTTTGCGTTCGCGGCGAGCGCTACGCCCCAGGAGAAGCGTCTTCTCCTCAGGGGGCTTGAATCTGCGAATGGCCTTGTGAGCGGTTCTGCCGCGCTAGGTTTAGCGCGACTGGGCGAAGTGAAATCGATACGCGATATCAAGGCAGCGGCGCAACGCCATGAGGAAGCGAGACCCATTTTCATCGAGGCGCTCGTATACCTTCACGACGATTTCGGGACGCAGACAGCTTTGGAACTTAGCGGTGGAGACGACAGCCTCATCAAATCATTGCAGGTGATCGCCGAGTCGAATCATTTCGATCCCTTTTACCTGCCTAACAACCATTGATGAGAAAACTATCCTGGCTAGTAACTGCTGTTTTTGCCGCGTGCGCCTCGGCGCCAACACCTCCGCCGCCGCCTCACCTACCGCAATGGAACGCCATGCCGGCCGCGGTGCTCGATTCGTTCTGCGCGAACTTCCGCGACGAAGGGATCTCGATGTCGACGACCATCAACGTGGTGAAGACGACGCAGATGTCGCTGATCACGCCGCTGACGATGCAGTCGTTGTCGGACTCGGTGTTCTACCACGGCCCTCTCGACTCCTCGCGCGCCGCCGCCGCCGCGACGGCCACCGCCACCGAGATCCCGATCACCATCCCCCAAACCTGCGCCTGGCGCGGCATCGCCCCCAACACCGCCACCCGCTACATCGACACGATGACGCTGGAGCTCTCCCCTCCCATCATCAATCCATTCGCCCGCAATACCGCCGGCATGTTCGCCCGCATCGCCCTCGCCGGCGAAGCGCCGACGTGGTACTGGCTACCACTGGTTCCGAGAGGGGAAACGTGGACGGCCGGAAGGTTGACGTTGCTTCCGTACCGGCAATAACCATATCCACTCCTCGTGTCATTGGGAGCCGAACGTTCCTTCATCCCAAATTCACATCTCCCCATAAGCTGTAGCCATGCGCCGTGTCCTCATCGTCGATGACGACCCCAAGGTGTGTGAGACGCTGGACCGTTATCTCGCACACGCCGGTTACGTCACCGCCTCGGCGCTGGACGGCGCGAAGGCGTTAGAGATAGTGCAGACCTTTGCGCCCGATCTGATCGTGCTCGATCTGATGCTGCCGCGCGTCGGAGGATTGGAGATCTGCCGGATGCTGCGAGAGACGTCGGCCATCCCGATCATCATGCTGACGGCAAAGACGACCGAGCACGACAAGCTCACCGGCCTCTCGCTCGGCGCGGACGATTACCTGACCAAGCCCTTCAGTCCCCGAGAGCTGGTGGCGCGCGTCGAGGCCGTGCTGCGCCGTACCGGAACGACCGGGACGACGCCGCGCATCATCGCCGGCGCGTTGACCATCGATCCAGAGCGCTGCGAAGTGACCGTGGCCGGCCAGTCTGTCGCTCTGACCGCCACCGAACTGCGTCTCTTGCTCTCGATGGCCCGCGCTCCCGGCCGCGTCTTCCGGCGCGATGAGCTGGCGCGGCTGGCACTCGGCGACGATTTCGAAGGGCTCGACCGGACCATCGATGCGCACATCAAGAACCTGCGGCGGAAGGTGGGGGCGGAGATCATCGTCACCGTCTTCGGCGTCGGCTACAAACTGGTGGCCTGATGCAGCTCTTCGCCACCTTGCGCAGCCGCCTCATCGCCATGGTCGCGGCGCTCCTCGCCGTAACCATCGGCAGCGTGGCCGTCATCTCCACGCGCGTGGCGCACTATGAGATCCGCAAGTTCGACGTCGAGGTGCATGCCGGCCGCGCGCCGCGCATGCCTACGGCAATCGCCGACTATTACCGCAAGCACGGCTCGTGGAATGGCGTTCAACCGGCCCTCGATGGCGTGGCGCAGGCTGCCCAGGCGGACATCCTCCTCTTCGACAGCGGGCGCCACCTGGTCGCGTCGTCGAATCAGGCTCTGCGCGATGCGCATCTCGATCTGGCACCGGACGGGGCGCTGACGATCGAACGCCGCACTCCGCAGGGACTTGCGCGCGAGCTGATTCGCGGCCCGCAGATGGTCGTTCGAAACGACCCCGGTGTCATCGTCGGATCGATCTTCATCCTCCCGCCGCAACGCGGGAATCTCGAGCTGCCGGCCACGCGCTCGCTCGATCGCGCGTTCTTCTGGACGTTTCTCGGCGCTACGATCTTCGGCGTCCTGATGGCCATCGCCATCGCCCGCTGGATCAGCGAGCCGGTCGAGCGGCTGACCGCTGCGGCGCGGCGCATGGAGTCGGGCGATCTGGCCGTGCGCGTGGAGCCGGCCGGCGGCGCGGAGCTTGCGGAGCTCGCGCGCGGCTTCAACGCCATGGCTGCCGCGCTCGATCGCAACGAAGAGCAACGGCGCCGCATGGTGAGCGACGTCGCCCACGAGCTGCGTGCGCCGCTGACCAATATCCGCTGCGACCTCGAGTCGATGCAGGACGGCCTCACCTCCCCGACGCCGGAACGGATCGCGTCGCTGCACGAGGAAACGATGCACCTGGCTCATCTCGTCGACGATCTGCAGGATCTCGCTTTGGCCGAGGCGGGCAGGTTGGAGATCGACGCGCAGCCGGTCGCCATCGCCGCTCTGGCGCGGCGTGCCGCTGCCGGCATGGAGACCAGGGCGCGGGAGCGCGGCGTGACCCTTCGCTGCGACGGCGGCGACGATGTCATCGTCATCGCTGATGCCCGCCGTACGGTGCAGATCGTGACGAACCTGCTCGCCAACGCGGTCGCACACATGGAAACGCCCGGCGAGGTGCGGATCGCCTGGGAACGGAGCGGAGCAGAAGCGATCATCCGCGTCGCCGACAGCGGCACCGGCATTCCTGCCGAAGAGCTCCCGCGCATCTTCGAGCGCTTCTACCGCGTCGACATCTCCCGTTCCCGCGCCACCGGCGGCGCCGGCCTCGGCCTGCCGATCGTCCGCCAGCTCGTGGCCGCGCAGGGCGGGCGGGTGTGGGCGGAGAGTGAGGTGGGGGTGGGCTCGGTGTTTTCGTTCACCTTGCCGATTGCCTCTTCATCATCGCTTCACAACTGCCGCGTAGTTTGACGACAGGAGGCTTTCATGAAGATTCTCATTTCTATGTTCGCGCTGCTGATCGCGTCAACGTTGGTCGCAGCGGAGCCGGTTGCCCAGATCACCGCCGCGGTCGACAAGGCCGTGGCCGAGGATCGATTCTCGGGAGTGGTCCTGCTGGCCAAGGACGCGACACCGATCCTGTCGCGCGCCTGGGGGATGGCCGATCCGGCGAAAGGAATCGCCAACCGTCCCGATACGAAGTTCAACCTCGGCTCGATCAACAAGTTCTTCACGCACGTCGCCATCGGCCAGCTCGCGGCGGCGGGCAAGCTGTCATTGAACGACACCATCCGCAAGCACCTCCCCGACTACCCGTCGCCGGTGGCGGACAAGATCACCATCGAGCAGTTGCTCCAGCATCGCTCGGGACTCGGCGACATCTTCGGGCCGAAGTTCCTGGCCTCACACGCGTCGCTTCGCAAGCTGTCCGATTACCTGCCGCTCTTCGTCGACAAGCCTCTCGAGTTCGAGCCGGGCTCTGATCAGCGCTACTCCAACGCCGGCTTCGTGGTCCTAGGGCTCATCATCGAGAAGATCTCCGGACAGAGTTACTACGACTATGTACGCGACCACATCACCAGGCCTGCCGGGATGAACGACACGGCGTCGTACGCGATCGACGAGAACGTGCCGAACCGCGCGGTCGGCCAGACCAAGCGCGGCCCCGAAGGCCCATTGCCGGCGCGGCAAAGCAATGTCAACACGCTCCCTGCGCGCGGCAGCTCCGCCGGCGGCGGCTATTCGACCGCTCCCGATCTCCTCCTTTTGTCGCAGGCACTTCTTACGGACAAGCTGATGCCGAAGCGCTGGACTGACTGGCTCTTCACCGGCAGCCTCGATGGCGCGGGCAAGCGCAACATCGGCGTGGCCGGCGGTTCGCCAGGGGTCAACGCCGTTCTGGAGATCGAGCCGCCGTACACGCTGATCGTGCTCTCGAATTACGACCCGCCATCCGCCGAGGAGATCGCGCGCGAGGTGCGGAAAACGCTGGGGATCGGCGGCAACGGAGAGCGCAAACGGCGCGGACCGGACGGACCGGGCGAAGTGATAATCGGCGGCCGCGTGCGGATCCCGATGGATCTGACGAACCACGTGCCGGTCATCGAGGCGAAGGTCAACGGCAAAGGACCGTTCCGTTTCGCCGTCGACAGCGGCTTCGGCGGGATGATGCAGATCAACCCGGAACTGGCGCAGAAACTAAGCTTGCCGGTCATCGGCGAAGGGATCTCCGGCGATCCAAGCGGCAAGAATCAGAAACCAGTCCGCATCCTCAGCGCCGAGTCGGTCGACATCGCCGAGCTTCACCTCGGCCAGGTCGAGGTCGGCGAGCAGAACGGCCGGCATCTCGACAATGCCGACGGCATCATCGGCCTGCACCTTTTCAACTCCCTGATCGTGACCTTCGACTACCCGAATGCGCGCTTCGAAGTCGACGGCGGCAGCCTTCCGCCGGCCGACGGATCGAAGATCCTTTCGTACAACGCCGATCGCGGAGTCCCCAACATCGAAGTCGACGTCGCCGGCGTGAAGGTGAAGACCGACATCGACAGCGGCAGCCCGGCCCAGCTCTCCGTCCCTTTATCGATCGCCAAATCGCTGCCGCTCTCCGAGGAGCCCAAGGTGGTCGGACACGGCCGCACGGTCGGCAACGACTTCGACATCTACGCGGCCCCGTTGAAAGGCGAAGCCCACATCGGCGCGATCACGCTCACCGATCCCCGCATCGATTTCGTCGACATCTTCCCGGTCGGCAACCTTGGCTTCCGCTTCCTGAAGGATCTCGTGGTGACGTTCGATCCGGCGAACCATCGGGTGCGGTTTGTGAAGCCGTAGAATGGCCGACGTTTGGCCCTTCTTGAATTCATCGTGCTGGGAACCCCGGTAACGTCGCAGGGCTCCTCCGACAACAGGCGGTTCTGGCAGCAACGAATCCGGCAAGCTGGAGAGGCAGAAGCCACCGCAAAGGGGCTTCTGCCTTCAGCCGATGAAATGGTCCTCCGCGTTGCATACTTTTTCGTCAGCGATCCAATCGGTGACCTGGACAACATCGTCAAGCCGATTCAGGATGCGTTGACGGGAATCGCTTATGCTGATGATCGGCAGGTTGTCGATTTGGTCGCCAGCATGCGCAGAAAAGGATCCACCGACCTACGACCGCTGACGCTGACGCCCACACTCGCCAGCGGTTTTAGTGGCGGGAGCGACTTTATTCACGTTGTCGTCGACCAGTCGTCAAAAATCGAGGTGTTTCAGTGACCACAGCACAAATGGAACAGGAAAAAATTGAGAGCTTAGCCGCGGAGTATCGAGCCAGCGGGTACACAGTTCACATTCGACCCTCAGGCGATGATCTACCTTCGTTTCTGAAACACTTCGAACCGGACATCATCGCAACGTCACCTGCCGGTAACGTGGTGGCCGAGGTCAAGTCGTTCCCTCAATTCAATGCGGAAGAAGCTCGCGAATTGGCTGAAGTCGTCGAGCAGAATCCCGGATGGAAGTTCGAGGTCATGTTGCTCAATCCACCGGTCGCGCCTGACGTGCCCGCACAGGAGCAACTCGCCGACGACGAACAGGTCACACGATTGCTCGAGAACGCCGAGACCCTTTCGAACGAGGGACATATCGAGGCGGCCGGCCTCATCGCCTATTCAGCGCTCGAGACGATTCTTCGGCGGCTCGCCCACAGTGAAGCGCCTCAGATCGAACGTCAAAGTTCCGCGCGCGTTCTCAAAGAGCTCTACTCAATTGGCAAGATTCATTGGAAAACGTTTGAAAAGCTTCTTCCGCTGATGGAGTTCAGGAACGCGGTGGCCCATGGCTTTCAGCCACGCAATGCCGCACCGAGCATTCCGGAGATGATCGACGAGATTCGCCACCTTCAAAACGCGGCGTAGGCCGGCACCGCCGGCGGCGCTGGTTGCCCAAGGCTCGGCCACCATCTCCGCTCAATCGGGGAGGCCCCGTGCCGGCTCAACGCACCGAGGCGACGGCGCCGGCGACCTTCTGCAGGAACGCCGAGGTCGAGAGCCAGCTCTTGTCGGGATAGTAGGCGAAGACAGGACTGCCGCCGCGGATGGTGTTGATGATCTTCTGCGAGATCTCCGGCCGCACGGCGGGACATCCCCAACTGCGGCCCAGGCGGCCGAGCACCTTCACCGCTTCCTGGCTGACGTACGAAGCACCATGCATGACGATGGCGCGGTCCCAGGCCATGTCGTTGATCCCCTCCTCCAGGCCGCGCAGGCGGAGCGAGTAACCGTTGCCCCCTTCGTAGGTATCGGCGGTGACGAAAAGGCCGAGGCTGGTGGCCAGACTGCCGGGACTGTTGGAGAAGAAGTTGGCGACGTCGCCTCCGCTTCCTTTCCCATGCGCGACAAGCTCCCGGAAGAGCAGCTTGTGCGCGGCCAGGTCGAAACAGAAGAGCCGCGGCTGGGATGACGGCAGCGAGTAGTCGATGACGGTCAGAAGGTCGCGGCGGGGAACGAGCCCACGATCTTCCGCGCGCGTGGCCGCCGTCAAGGCAAGCTTCAGAACGTCCGGGCGTAAGCCGGGAGCTTGCCTGACGAGCGAGGAGACGAGGACGTCGGATGAGTCCGCCGCGTGCATCGGTACAGCGAACGCGAGGGCTACAGCGATGGAGAGCAGTAGTCGCTTCATGAATGGTTTCCGATTGGATCTTGGACTCGGATGATAACAAATAACCGGGCAGACTATTGCCGGCTGGTTCACCTCGTGCACAAGGCGGAGGGCGTGAAACCGATAGCCCTTCTCCTACCCCTGGCCGTTTCCCTGGCTCTGGCCGCCTCCGCGCACGCGGACGTCTTTCGCGTCATCGATGACGATCGCGACGCCGCGCAGGCCCGGGTCGATCTCATCCAGCAGGCGCGGACGGAGATCGATGCCGTTTACTTCCTGGCCCACAACGACCGCATCACCATCACCGCGCTGGCGCTTCTGCGGGAGGCGCGGAGGCGCGGCGTCGACAACGTGCGGCTGATCGTCGACGCGAATTTTCAGCACATCCCGCGCGCCGTCCTGGCCCACCTGCGCGATGAAGGGGTGGAGGTGCGCGTCTACCATGAGATGACGCTCCGCCATCCGAGCTGGCTGTTTCATCGGATGCACGAGAAGTTCGTGGTCGTCGATGGCGAGCGCTACATCGCCGGAGGACGCAACCTGGCCGAGGAGTACTTCGGGCTGCGCAAACGCAACTTCGTCGATCGTGATGTCTACGTCGACGGTCCTTCCGCGGCGGAAGCGGAGCAGCATTTCGAAAGGCTCTGGGCCAGCAGCGACGTCAGCGCTCTCCGCGTGCGCGTCTCCGAGGGCGAGAAGCGCAACGCCTCCCGCATCCTCGACGACGCCGCGCGCGGGAAGGCGCTCGAGGGCTTCGTTGCGCTGAACACCGGCCGGAACTGGTCCGAGGGCCAGAACGACGCGCGGTCCGTGCGCTTTCTTCACGATCCCCTCGGCGACGGCGACGGCTTGCGCGTCGCCGGCCAGCTCGAGGAGATGATCGCCGGCGCGAAGAGCGAGATCGTCATCGAGTCTCCGTATCTCGTCCCCTCCGGATCGATGCTCACGCTGCTGGAGAAAAAACTCGCCGAGGGGGTGCGCGTGCGCATCGTCACGAACTCGCTTCGCTCCTGTGACGGCGCGCTTCCCTTCGCCGGCTACATCAAGTACCGCCGCCGCATGATGCGCGACGGGATCGACCTCCGCGAGTACCGCGGGCCGGACACGCTGCACGCGAAGACGCTGGTCATCGACGGACGTACGGTGCTGGTCGGCTCGTATAACATCGACCCACGATCGCAGAACCTCAACAGCGAGGTGATGTGCGTCGCCGAAGACGAAACGATCGCCCGGCAGTTGCTTGCCTCCATCAACCGCCATATCGACAACGCCTGGAGCGTCACGGTGGCGGAGCGGCCCTCCCTCGCGCCGCGCGCATGGCGCTTCCGCGCCTGGGCGGCGCGATTGGTATTGCCGTTGCTGGAGGGGCAGTTGTAGTGCGGTGGGCGGTTGTCGGTTGTCGGTTATCGGTTATCGGTTCCGCGAAGGAAATCAACCGACAACCGATAACCGATAACCGACAACGCGCGAAGCCGCAGTGCTCTAATCACCCCATGTACGAAGGCCGAAAGGATCGCCTGCTCACCCGCGCTCAGTTTGCGAGGCGTGTGTTCGGCCATGTCAGCGTGGCAGTCGGCGTGGCGGCGATTTCTTTGTACATCGGGATGGCCGGCTATCACTACCTGGCGGGATTGAACTGGGTCGATTCGCTCCTCAACGCGTCGATGATCCTCGGCGGAATGGGTCCCGTCGACGACCTGAAAACCGACGGCGCGAAGATCTTCGCATCGTTCTACGCCCTTTTCTCCGGCCTGGTCTTCATCGGCCTCGTCAGCGTGCTGCTCGCGCCGTTCATCCATCGCGCCATGCACAAGTTCCACATCGATGAAGAGGGGACCTGACGCGGTCTCGCGGTGAGATGGTTGCTGCGTTGCTTGGAAGCCCGCATCCGCGGCGTCGTGTCGGTGGAAATGGCCTGAACGTAAATGGTTCGCGGCCGGAGCGCTGGCGTCTCGCCGGCTGGCCCGGCGCGCGTCTCGCCGCCGGGTTGCGAGCGACTGTCTGGGGTCTTGCCGGGTCGGGAGCGAGACGCCAGCGCTCCGTCGCGTTGAGTTCAAGCGTCTACAGGTTAACTCGCAGGCAAACTGGCGCTCTCCCTCGCCTCCCCCTGTGCCTTGAAGAATTCGTCATGAACCGGATCGACGTGCACTTCGCCGAGGTCCATGGAGCGGAAGTGCCAGGGAGGGAATCGGGACATAGAGATTTGAAGAGGTTACACCAGGGAGTCGCAGTCAATTCTCGCGTCTCTCGGGATGACGCAAGCGAACAGAGCCTTGACTCGCCTGGTCGCGCCAGCGTAACGTTCCTGTAACATTTCCTGCCCTAAAAAATTGAATCGCGGAGGGAAGCCATGAAGCTTCGTCTGTTTCTCATCCTTGTCCTGGTTGGCTTCGTGGGGATACCGCTGGCAGCCCAGACGGTCACCGGCACGATGCGCGGGGCCACGACGGATCGCTCGGGGGGGGCATTGCCGGGGGTGACGATCACGATCCGGAATGTCGAAACCGGGCTCGAGCGTGTCGTCGTCACCGACAAGTCGGGTTCGTACAACGCGCCGTTCCTGCAGATCGGCCGTTACAACGTGCAGGCGGAACTGTCCGGTTTCGGAACGATGCGCCGCAACGACGTGCGCGTCGATCTGAACACGACCGCCGTGCAGGACTTCATTCTCGATCCGGCCATGCAGGAGACGGTGACGGTTGCCGGCGATGCTCCCCGCATCGACGTCACCGACGGCGAAGTCAAGCAGACCATGCGGGCGAAGGAGATCGCGACGCTCCCCTCGCCCGATCAGACCAACTTCCTCCGGCTGGCGTCGGTGTTCACCGGCTACCAGGAGAACCCGACCAGCGGTCAGGACAACCCGGCCCTCTCGTCAGGATCGTCCGTTAATTTCAACGGCACGGGAACGCGCGGCGCGACGTTCCAGATCAACGGCGTGAACAACGACGATGCTTCCGAGAACCAGAATCGGCAGAACGTGCCCATGGCCACGATCGAGTCATTTCAGATTCTGACGAACAGTTTCAGCGCGGAGTTCGGGCGCGGCTACGGCTCGGTCGTCCTCGTTCAGACCAAGCAGGGAACGAACACCGTCGACGGCGAGATCTACGACTACGCCCAGGACAACAAATACATCACGCGCGACGCCACGCAGGTCACCCTCGATCATGGCAACCACTATCGCCGCCAGTTCGGCGCCACGGCCGGATTCCCGATTCTCCGTGACCGGCTGTTCGCGTTCATCAATACCGATCAGATACAGGACAAGGGCGACGTTCTCACCACCCGCGGCGTTTTCCTTCCCAGCGACCTCGATCCCGCCAAGCGTTTGACGCTCGGCAACAACACGGCCGCCAATCGTGCCTGGCAGGACTCGATCATCGCCCGCTTTCCTCAATCGCCTCCGAACGCCACCAACGTCGCCTCGCGCGCCTATCAGGGATTCCAGCACAGCGATCTGCCGAAGAGAGACTCTTCGGCGAGGCTCGATTTCAATGCCACGCTCAAGAACACGATGACCGCCCGTTACCAGAGGAGCCATCAGGAGAACCATCCGGGAGAGCTGATCATCGGCGAGGAGGCGGGGCAGGTGAATCATCAATCCAGCTTCGGCTTCACCTGGACCAACATCCTCTCGTCCGATACGGTTCAGGAGGGCCGCATCGGGATCGGTACGCGCGAAGTGGCCTGGACGATCACGGACGGCGCGCAAACGCCGGTGGTGCGGATGTCCGGCGGCACGGGCATCACCTTCACGATTCTCGGCAATGCCGGCGCCTTCCCGATCATCCGCAATCAACGCGACAACCAGCTCGTCTACAACGTCTCCTCGGCGCGCTGGGCCAAGCACACGCTGAAGCTGGGCACGGACCTGCGCCGGTCCTCGCTGAATGACCGCGCCGAAAGCTTCAATCGTGGTTTCTGGAGCTTTTCGGCCACATGCCAGGGCGTCAACTACGGAACGGCCATCGCCGCCTTCTGGGCCGGCTGCGTCAACTCGTTTACGAAGTCATTCGGGCCGGCATACCTGCAGCACAGACTGACCGAGGAAAACGTGTACGCGCAGGACGACTGGCGTCCGACGGACAATCTCGTTCTGAACCTCGGCGCACGCTACGAGAACGTCAGCCCCCCGAAGGAGCGCAACAACCTCGTCGACTACGGCTTCGGCAGCAGCAGCTACGTCGACCCGCGGCTCGGATTCGCCTACTCGCCGAATTGGGATGGCAACCGCTTCGTCCGCGCGCTGACCGGCGGCAACGGGAAGTTCTCCATTCGCGGCGGCTTCGGCATTTTCCACGGCCGCGTGTTCCAATCGGTCTTCTCCCAGGGCGGCGCGAGCGTTCGCTTCAACCCGCCCAACGCTGCCTCGATCTCACAGTCATCGACGAACCTCGCGGATCCACTCAATGGATTCGTCTTCACACCAGGGTTCCCCGCCGCACGCGTCAGCGCCACGTTCGTCGATCCGAATCTGAAGATGCCCGAGTCGCGGCAGTGGAATCTCACCTTCGAACGGCAAGCCTTCTGGAACTCCCGCTTCCGGGCCAGCTACATCGGTACTCTCGGCAAGAATCTGCTGCAGTATCGATGGGACAACGTTCCGGTCGCTCCCGCAGCACCGGGCACGGCGGGCGCGACCTGGGTCGTGGCCCAGGATTGGCGCTGCGCCGGAACGGGAACAGCCGGCGTCCCGACGAACTCCACCTGTCCGACCGCTGTCCCGATCGCGGCGAATGAAGTGAGCCTTCGCGTGCCGCGCACGGACCAACGGCGGCCAGACGCCCGCTACGGCGACGTGCGCGTGGTCGGCAACCTCGCCGAGAGCTGGTACCACGCCGGACAGCTCGAGTGGGAGACGGGCGACTACCACGGCTTCACGGGCCGCATGACCTATACGTATGGAAAGGCGCTCGATACCGGCGCCGAGACGACCGATCAGGGCATCGGTGATGTCGGCATCTTTCCCCCGCGTCCGGGGACGTCGGAGTTTGCGAGGGGCTACTCGCGCTTCGACGTTCGCAACCGGTTCACGATGGCCAGCGCCTATACGCTGCCATGGTTGAAGAATCGGAACGATTGGGTCGGCTCGGCGCTCGGCGGCTGGACCGTCTCGACACTGGTCCGTCTGGCCTCGGGCACGCCATACACGATCGTCGATGGCGGCGCCCCCGACGTTCTTTTCCTCGGTACCGGTATGAAGCCCAATCGGCCGGTCTGCATTGACCCGAGATTCTGCAGCGGAAGCATCACCAGTCCGGCGGACAACGGCTCCGTGCCGGTGAGCGCATTCCGCCACGCGGTGTACGGAGATACCCTGGAGAGCTTCATCGGCCGCAACACCTATCGAGCCGACGGCGCCAGAAGCGTCGATGCCGGCGTGTACAAAAACTTCCAACTCTCTCGGGGCATCGGTCTCATCGTCCGGCTAGACGTCTTCAACGTTTTCAACGAGGTGAGGTGGTGGATTCCCGGCAACGACATCAACTCGCCGACGACGTTCGGGATCGTGAATCAAACCGCCTATGGTGCCACCGCCAGCGGTGGCACGGCTCCAACGTCGTTGACGCCTCCCCGTACGTTCCAGCTCGGATTCCGCTTCATCTATTAGATTCTGCCAGCGGCTGGCCAGCATTTCTTTCACGCTGAGTGGAATTGCCGGCACCCTGTTTGTGGCGAAACTTGGGACGATGTGGAGTTGTGCGAGCGGTTCGTTCTCGGCAGAACCTCCAATCGAGAGTCCTTCTCCCCCAGCGGTTTTCTTGCTGGGGGAGAAGGGCCTGCCCTGAGCGAGCGAAGCGAGTCGAAGGGTGCCGAAGGCGGATGAGGGGGCGTTTCACGAGTCTGTCATTCGCGCGCCTTCGAGCGTTCTCGGACCAGCGTCGGTAAATCGCGCATGTCTCGTAAAGCGCCCTCCTCATCCGGCTTCGCCACCTTCTCCCCCCGCAAAAAAACCGCGGGGGGAGAAGGACTCTCGACGAAGAGAGTGGCGAGGCTCTCGAGGGGACAATTCAAGTGAGCATGTGAGAAATGCGTTTTGATCTCTTCGATCAGAACTTCACTTCCTGACTCGATGCCCGCACGTTGCACGTCTCGCAGAGCCAGCCGTGGGATGTGAGCTTGAACGGGCCCTCATTCTCGTCGCGGAAGAGCGTTCTGGTTTCGTGGCACCAGTCGCAGCGGACGACGTGCGGGTTGCCGAAATGAGGGTTGGCCTGCAGGAACGCCGCGGCCACCTCTTTCTCACCGGCCATGAGGTCGTCGCTGCGGAGTACCTTCCCTGCCGTCGTTCGAACGATTTGCCGTGTCATGAGGTCCTCCTTTGCTCGCTATGCCGCCGGCGCGGCGATGGCTGACTCGATGGCGCGGCGCGGGGGCATCATCATGTGCCAGCGGGCCACGACGTCATTGGCGATCACGAACTCGAATACCTCGCTGAAGCAGCGCAGGCGAAGGACCTTGCCGCCGTCGACGGCGAGGCCGGTGGCGAGCTGTGTGTCGTATTCGATTTCGCGGACCCACTGCAGGTCGAGTGAGGCCTGCATGTCGGAGTTCTCGTAGTAGAACATCGACTGGGTCACGGCCAGGGCCACCGGCAGATGCCGGTCTCCGTCGACGAATTCGGCCGGGCTGACCATGCGCGAGGTGGCCCGGCGCTTGTCGTTGAACTGCGCGATCCGATCGGTTCCGAGCCGGCGATAGAGGTTCCAGCCCAGAATTGCAACGGCGATCAAGGCCGCGACCGTGAGGTAGGTCATCATTGAAGTGCTCTCCTTCGTAGGTGAGGTGCGGCGGCAGGCCGCCGCACCTCGGGGACTTCGGTCAGAGACGCGGCTTCGATTCGTTGACCTTCAAGGCCTGGCCGTTGACGTCACGGCCGTCGAGGCCGGTGATGGCCGCGCGGGCCTCGTCGTCACTGCTGAAGTCGAGGAAGCCGAAACCCTTCGATTCGCCTGACTTACGCTCGACGGCGACGTTGGCCGAGATGAGCTTGCCGAAGGGGATGGCCAGATCGTTGAGCTGGGCATCGGTGACCTGTTTGGAGAGATTTCCCACATAGAGTTTCATTTGGAGCTCCTGTCCGGCCGCAGCCGGCAGCTCTCCCGACGGCGAGGTACCCGCCTCGGAAGATGGGAAGCTAAGAGGGGTGAGTCCAGAGGTTCTGACTTAGTTCAGAAGGACTGAAGAGCCGAGGAAGTTTCCCCGGCGAGCAGCTACCATACGCCGTTTGGGTGGGGGTGTCACGGGGCAATATGGGAGGGAGGAAGGGGGTTATGGGGGCGACGATTGGGGCAGTCGGACGCGCGGCTATCCAGTCTCGCCATAGATTCGCAGGTTTCGCTCTGGGTGACAGACACGAGCTGACGGGGACCGTTGCAGCGAGGAGGTAGGGGAATTGGGGCATCCTGTCCCTCCTATTCAAGAGACAGTCATGTTTTGTGGATGTTGAACGATAACTTGAAATTATCAATAAGTTGGCAGCACGAACGAGGTGCCCTGCTCGATGGATGAGCAGTCAGAGCTCGCACTGTCGACGGTTACGGCGCTGGTGTTCGATCGAGCGCGCCGACACCGAACCCATTCAAAGAAGATCTGCCTTTTTCTAGGAGCGGGCGCCGACATCAGCTCCGGCGGTGTTTCGTTTCTGGAATTCAAGAGGCGCATGCTCGGGCAGGTCGCGCATCGACGCCTTTTCCTGAGCGACAATCCACAGGCGATTACAGGTGAATTTGATCGGCTGTTCGCCGCTGCCACAGCACCCGACGAGCGCGCGCTACTCGTCGAGCGAATCGTCCGCGACATGGATCGGCTTGAGCCTTCGGACTCGTACCGGCTGCTTGTCCTCCTGGCCGAAGAAGGTGGCATCGACGCAATAGTCACGACGAATTTCGACATCATGCTCGAAACCGCGCAGCGGGAGCTCGGCCGCAATGTCTTTCAGGTATTTGCCGCCGGCGTTGCCCGGCCGTACATCACCGGCGACCGCCATACGCCTGCTCTGGTGCCGTATCTGAAATTGCATGGCGACATCGCATCGCGCTCTGTGCTGCAGCTCACGGCGGACGAGCTAGCTGACTCCGCGTATGACGGAGCCATTCGCGACCTTCTCATCGAAGTCCTAGCGACGCAGGACGTCATCTTCGCCGGATACGGCGGCTACGACGTGCAACTGGCGTCGATTGTCGCCGGCGCGCTTCGGCAGACCGCTTCCGCGGTCTACTGGGTCGCGCCGCTGCCGCCCAATCCAGCTGCGCCACTCGTTTCAGAGCTGCACGGCCGGGTCCGGCCGATCCTGTGCAGCTTCGATGAATTCGTCACGGCGATCTCGCGCCCTGTACTCGAACATCCAACGCGGCGGCCGACGCGCCCGACGTTTGTGCGGTGTCTCCTCGAATGGCGCTCTGACTACACAAACCGCGAGTACCTACTCGAGTACGGCTCGCGGAAAAGCGTCGTCGCACCGCATCTCTTTGCCCGGCGCGTCGCAGTGGAATCCAGTATCAACCGCTTCCTGGGATCCGCGCAGTCCCTCGCGGTGGTCGTCGGTCCGTCAGGCTTCGGTAAGACCTCGATCGGCATTCGATTGCACGAGCTGTGGCGGAACAACCGCTCGCGGCAACTTCTTCTGATCAAAGCCAAGAGCTTGCGCGGACCCGACATCGAAGAGTATCTCAACGAGCAGATCGGTGGGCTCGGCGCGCCCGTTCCCGTGTCGCTTCACGAACTCGAGCCGTGGTTACGTTCTAACGAGCGACAGCTCGTGTTGTACATCGACGGCCTCAACGAGTTCGGAAACGACGTTGCCGACTGCGTGCGACTCTTCCGCAACCTGATCCGGCTCTGCTATTTCCTGCCCCAGCATTCGAGCGCGGTCAAGGTTGTTGCTACCCTGCGGCAGGAGACATGGAACTCCGTACTCCCCCGTCTCGATCCCGTTCAGCTCCGGTATTCGCTCTGGTCGGAAAGTACCGTCGCCGAGAGCGCCGCGGCGATTGCCGTTGGGCCGCTGAGCGATGACGAGCTCGTGGACGCCGTCCAGAGGCTTAATGAAGCGGGCTTTACGCAGATCGACATCAACAGCCTGTCGCCGGCGGCCGTGGAACGCCTGCGCGACCCGTTCCTCCTCAGCGCTGTCGCAGATACAGGAGCCGCAATCGGCGTCATGGGACCGTCCGCGCGGATCTACAAGTCGGTAATGGACGCGCGCCTAGCGCGCCACGCCACGGACGTCGATGTGCCAACGCTCGAGCACGCGCTAGCCGCCGTCGCACTCCGCTCGTTGACGACCGGCCAGGGGACGTTCAGGGCGATCGACATCGAGCCTGCTGAACGCCGCGGCGAGATCGTCCGCGCCGCGCTGGACATGAGCGCAGTCGTCGCCGTTCGAGACGGCTTCTTGGGTTTCGCGCACGACCGTCTGCAGGAGTACTTTCTTTCGCTCGGCCTCGCTCTGCCGGCCGCACCCACGCTCGAGACGGTGTATGGTCTGCGTGAATTCCTCGCGAAGACCGCAGGAAACGCAAGAGCCCATGCTGCGGCGCGGATGTTCTTCACGCTTCAAGCAAACACACATTTCGCCATCATCGACCATGCCTTTCACACGACGCCGACCGGCGACGACGCCAGTGCCGAAGACCATGAGCTCACGAGCTTCATCCGGGAAGTCATTCTCGACCTCGCCGATGCGGATGCGCCTTTCGCTGCTTCGTTCCTGCGCTCGGCGATCCGATCTCCGGAACAGCACCCGCAGATTCGCAGCCATCTGCGACCGTTGATTCAAATCGTAGCGAACCTTCCGGTGGACGTGGCCGTGCCGATCCTCGCATCGGTCCGCGCTCCGGCTGAACCGACTGCGGAGACCGAAGCGGCAATCTACGCCGCAGACAAGTTGATCCGCCGTTTCCTGGGCGACGGATCGCGTCCAACGGATTTCGATGCAGTCGATCCCTACCGCACATTTCTCCACGAGCAGTCCTTGCCACGGCACCTACAAACGGGCCGGGCGTTGGAATTCCTCCGCCAACTGGGTCCCGACAACACACATCCAGCGGAATACTCAGCTGTTGTGGAATCGATACTGCCCGTCTTCAGGCGTCTCGCTGGGCGAACGTGGTCGGCAGACGAGCGCCGTCAGCTCGCGCGGCATGTTCTGGCAAATTCAGACCGTCTCGTTTTCAACGCCACGGCGGAAGGAATCGCGGCGTTCTTCGCAAATCCGAATCGTCGCGTCTTTACGGAGATACTCGCCCGCGTTGAAAGCGGCGACGTCCTTACTTCGCCCGATCTGGCAGCGTTCGGTCCGTTCGTCGATGAGATGGACCTCAACGCCTCGAACGTCGAATACCACTTCTGTCACGCGTTGTTCGCGATGTCGGCCGTCAACGACTTTGAGCGGACGATCGAGCTATGGGTGCGCGAATTCGAGACATTCTCCGACAAGACCTCACCGGTCAGGATCGATTTTTTTCAAGCGGCGCTGGTGTACTCGCACATCCTCTGCGGCCGCTTGTACGACGATTTCTTTATCGACTACGAAGAGCGCGTTCTGCGGGACTGGCCGACCGTCTTGCTCTACCGGCCGGGTCTGCAGCGGGGCAGCCGCCGCGGGTTCGCCGACGCGTTTGACATGATCTTTGAGGACGGGTTCAGCGTAGTGTATCCGTACGGAATTCTGCGGCCCTCGCGAGAGCGCAGGCAGAGTAAGTACACCGCGTATGTACGCGCCCGTCAGCAGAAAGAAACCCACGATGATTTCCCGCTATACTCGCACTATCTACGGCAGTTTCTGAGCGCCAACAGAATAGACGAGGCACTCCAGTTGCTCCAGACGATGAATTCGGTCGTCGTGACTTGGCCGCGGGAAGGGCTCGACGCGCTGCGCGAGGTAATCGGATATCAACACGAAGTTATTCACAAAGCTGTCGTGCGCATCCTTGCCGAAGCCTATAACCGGCACCCCGAAGAGACCATTCAATTTCTCCGCTTCGGCGGCCTCGCCTTGTCGACCGACGACCTTCAGGAGATCCGCATCCGGCGCGATCCACTGATCGGCAGGCGCCAAGTGGAAGAGCAACAGTGGGCGCGTGTTGCGTTTTTTCTGCTGCGGCGGCCGAATGGTCGGTACCGATTCTTCGCCTGCATGGGCGCGCTCCTGGAATCGTCATCTATCGAAGACGCGGTCGACCGATGCGCCGCGATCCTCGACATCTGAGGCTCGCGGTGACCGTCTGTAGAACGCTCCCTCGATGAAGAGGCCATCGAGCTTCATGTTGACGAATGCGTCAAAAGCATCGAGCGGTGTCTCGACAATCGGCTCACCTCGGCGGTTAAACGAGGTGTTGAGCACGATCGGAGTGCCTTCGATCTCACCGAGCGCCGTCGCGATCGCGTGAAGCAACGGTTCACTGTCCTTCGAGACGACCTGAGCTCGAGCACTGCCGTCGACATGGACTACCGCCGGCGATTCACGGCGGCAGCGATCGTTGGCGTACGCGACTTTCAACATGAACGGATCGGCATGGCGCACATCCGTGAAAAAGTCGCCGAAGCGCTCCGCCGGAATGATGGGTGCGAGGGGCCGGAATGGTTCCCTGAACTTCAATTCTCGATTGATGCGCTCTCGTGTGGCGGCGATACGAGGACTGGCGAGGATGCTCCGACCGCCGAGAGCGCGCGGTCCGATCTCCGAGCCACCGCTGAAGAAGCCTATGACTGAACCACGGTTCAGCTCGCGAGCGATGTCATGGGCTGTCGCTATCGAAGTGTCGACATAGACGTGCGGATAGAACGATGCCGCGGCTGCAGCGACATCGGCGTGCGTATAAGTGCGGCCGGGTCGAGCGATCTTGGGGTGTAGCGGGGATCCTCGAATCGTGAGCGGCTCCGCAGCACCGCGCGCACTCAACCATAACGCTCCCAGCGCGAGCCCGGCATCGCCTGCATGCGGAGGCACGACGACAGGGACGTCGAACGGCGAGTGATCGACGAGATACGAGTTTGCCACGGTGTTCAATGCGCAGCCGCCGACGATGCAGATGTACTGAAACGTGTGACCAGCGAACATGCCGACACAGTGAACGAGCGTCTTGTTCACGATCGCCTGGATGCTTGCTGCGAGGTTCGCTTTCACTTCGAAGCTTCCCCGCTGGGCCCGCAAAATCCCTTCAATGGTTGTTCGGAGCGCGGGATCGTCGACCCTGCACTCGAAGCATGCCCCAGGTTCAGAGCCGTAGGTAATGAACTCCTCAATGAGTTCCTCGTGTACGGGTCGACCATAGGCAGCGAGTCCCATAGTTTTACCGCTTTCGAGCACGCCAAAACCGAGCACAGCGGTAATCAGCTCATACAACATGCCGAGGGAGTTGTTGACGCTGCTCGGGAAATCGTCGTGCTCGAAGATTCCGGTGCCCGTTGTTTGGCCAAGCAGCCGAAGCCCATCCCGATTGAGAAGATAGAAACTGAACGTTTCTCGAATGTTACGGACCGGTTGGTCGTTCGTACGACCGCGAATCGATCCCATGCCGTCGTAAACAAGCACGGCTGCCGTGCTCTTCGGAGGGAGGAGCATGCAGGCCGACGCGGCGTGACACAGATGGTGCGGATAGAGCTGAATGTCTCGAAAGAGCAATTCAGACCGCACCTTCTGCGGCAGAAGATCACTCGATACGGCCCGGCTGACGTCGTTCAGCGTGATGCCGCACGTATCGAGGCAGTACTCCACGGCGCACGCGACAGGATTTTCGAAGAAGTGTGAGACGCCATGTTTGCGGCGTGTGATTCGCTCCTGTTCGATGGCAACTTGGATATCGCGGTCCAACATCAGCGCAGCAGAACTATCGTGATCGGATCCGCCGAGACCAAGCGTCCAGAGCCCCTGTGGCGCAGCAGTGCTCATTCTCTTGGAACCGTCCGAACTGGGGGTACGCCGGTACGCGTCCAGTTTTCCACGACGCGGGCGCGAAGCGTTTCCGGGGAAACGGACGACGGCCAGCCGCCAAGCGCATCGGGATCGGCATCCGCGAAGTAGAGCACCGCAACCCGACCACGTGCGGAGTGCGTGCGCACGTGATGTCGCACACCGTGTATCTGGCCGGACGTCGCAATCTGCAGAATCTCACCGGCAAAAATCAGAGGCGATTCCGGTGTAGCGGCGAGCGGTATCAGGGTTCGATCGGAGGTCGCGAGTTCAAATCCCGGCTCACTCGCACAAGCGATCGTAAAGAAATTGCCGTCGTCATGAAGCTCATGGGTTGTGTTTCTGCCCGCATCACTGACGAGGGAGTGATTGACCTGTAGGCGGGACCATTCGTTGAAACCGAAAACACGCGCGGGCGCTACGATGCCAAGATGCTCAGCTAGTGCAGAAGTAAACATCTCCGCGACGTTGCACAACGACGCCGCGGTCTCGCTCAGCAGCGCATACAGCTGCTTACCGCGGCCGTCACGCAAGTCGTGAAGGTCACGCCGATTTGGCCACGAATACGCAAAAGACTCGACGAGGTCTGGAAGAGCTGGATCGATCGAGTACTCGACCCCGAACGGTCGAAAGGCCTCACTGTTATCCAGTTGGTACTGCGCCTTGGTCAGTTCAGGCAGCGAGAAGAACTGCTTCGCACAGTCAATTACGCCGTCGAGTTGCAGCCGCAAACCCGCGGGAGTGTGAACGGTCGTCCAACTCCGCACGGCGAAACGCGCGACAGAAGCTGAGAGCTCCATATCAGATGAGAAAGCTGATAATTTCAAGTTATGCGTCAGAGCCCAACTGGACCAACGGCGGTGAGAGCGTAGGAGGTTCGGGTCAAAGAAGGATGATGAGATGTCGAACAACATTATTGATGGTGCCACGCGTCAGCCGGCGCATGCGGGATCAGTCGGTGTCTCATGCGAGGCCGCGTATGCCGCAGCGGTCGAATGTTTCTTGCGCGAGCATGACCGCTGGAATCATTGGACAGTGTTCTTTTTCGGTTTGATTGCAGCGATCGTCATAGCTTGGCAGCAGCTACGCGGATCGATTCCACTGGCGGTGGCATGTCTCGCTGCGGCGGTAGTGGCGTGCCTCTGGGTCGTGGCTGCGGTAAACATTCGTGCGTCAGCGCTACGTGGTTCGAGACTGCGCGGCAACTGGAACTCGGATTGATTGACACGGCATTTGTAGAACAGGAGAGGCGGTTCCAGATATATCCGCGATGGGGTGACTATTGGGAGACGATCAACGTATTCACCGGCCAAACTTGGCGAAGTCTGACGCGCATCCTTGTTTTGTTGGCGACGATTGTCGCAATAACGTTGTTAACCTTTGGCGTTGCGCTGCTGTTAGGCATCGCTAAGGCCTGAGTTTGCTGCTCTTTACGTCGTTTCGTACTCACAATCCCCCTCCGGCGGTGTCTCTCCGTAATCCTCACCTTCAGCGCCGCATCCGCCACGTGCGTGTAGATCTCCGTCGTGGAGATACTCGGGGGGCCGAGGAGGCATTGGACGTAGCGGATGTCGACGCCCTCCTCGAGAAGGTAGGTGGCTACCGAGTGGCGGAACATGTGAGGGGGTGACGCGGTCGCGGACGTCGCTGCGTTCGCCGTGGAGGCGGATCAGGCGGCGGATCATCTGGGGGGAGGCGGCGGCGCCGCGGGAGTTGACCAGGAACGTCTCGGCGGTCGTGGCGCAGAGGTCGCGGGCATTGCGGTAATCGCTCAAGAGGGACTTGATCTCGTCGGGGACGAAGACGCGGCGTTCGCGGTTGCCTTTGCCGATGATGGTGATCGTGCCGTCCTCCACGTCCACCGAGGTTTCGCGGAGGGAGGCCAGCTCGCTCACCCGCATGCCGGTGGCGAAGAGAAGCTCGGTGGCGATGTAGGCGGTCAGGTCGGCGAAGGTGAGCTGTTCGTCGGGGTAAGTCCGTGGGGTCGGACCTTCGTTTTTCGCCCTGATGCAAGCGCCTGAACCACCGTAACTTATCGCCGCTCGATTGCGCTGCATGGTGGGCACGATAGTTATTCGGCCCGTGCCGTCTGAGTCGAATACGTCAGCAGACGACCCGTTAGCGTTCGCTTCGCGAAGGATGGTGGCTGCGCGCTCAAATGACGATTGCTATCACCCGAATGACGACGTCTGCCTCGACATTCAAACCTGCCGCCTTCGTATCAGGAACGTCCGCCGAGAGATCGAGAGCTTTTGACTCTGGACTAAAAACCTCAGGCCTCGATACCAGCAACGGATGCTTCGACAGTCAAAACGGCTCCCTCGCGAATGACGGGATCTGAATACGAGAGTACCGCGGTGTCATTCTCGAAGCCTGCGTTTTCAATCTCGAGACATTCGTTTTAACGCTTCCGTCGCCTCCTGGTCGCCGGGGACAAACGACCCCATCGAGGTCGTTTCATTAGCTGGCGGCTTGGCCGGCACGTTTGCCAGCATCGGAAGAGTGTCTGTGCCACATCGGTCATGCTTTATAGCGATCGGCACTCTTGTTCGGTCGGTGCGACAGTCGCAGGCAGCGAGAAATACCCGGGCAGATCAGGATACAGTTCTGACAGAACCGGATACAGTTCTGACAGAACCGGATACAGTTCTGACAGAACCGGATACAGTTCTGACAGAACCGGATACAGTTCTAACAGAACCGGATACTGTTCTGACAGATCGAATTTTGTTTCCGCGAGAGCGTCCGCACGCTCCATCAGAAAGAAAATCTGCTCCGACGGAACGATTTTTCGTTCTGACAGAACAGTATGCTGTTCTGTTGTTGCCAATTTTGGTTAGTCGTAGGCCCAGCAGAGATGAAGGTGCGGATGATGGATAGCTCATCTCGTGCTGACGATCCCCTTCCTCGGATGCCTCTCCGTAATCCTCACCTTCAACGCAGCATCCGCCACGTGTGTGTAGATCTCCGTCGTGGAGATGCTGCGGTGGCCGAGGAGGCGTTGGACGTAGCGGATGTCGACGCCTTCCTCGAGGAGGTAGGTGGCGACCGAGTGGCGGAACATGTGGGGGGTGACGCGGTCGCGGACGTCGGAGCGTTCGCCGTGGAGGCGGATCAGGCGGCGGATCATTTGAGGCGATGCGGCGGCGCCGCGGGAGTTGACCAGGAACGTCTCGGCGGTCGTGGCGCAGAGATCGCGGGCGGTGCGGTAGTCGCTCAGGAGGGACTTGATCTCATCGGGGACGAAGACGCGGCGCTCGCGGTTGCCTTTGCCGATGATGGTGATCGTGCCGTCCTCCACGTCCACCGAGGCGTCGCGCAGGGAGGCCAGCTCGCTCACGCGCATACCGGTGGCGAAGAGGAGCTCCGTGGCGATGTAGGCGGTCAGGTCGGCGAAGGTGAGCTGTCCGTCGTGACGCAAAAGGCGGCGCAGGTCGGCGCGGGCGATCACCCGAGGGAGGCGCTTGGGCATGCGGATGCGGATGCGCGCGCCGCGGAAAGGGTCTTCGATGCCGCGTCCGTCTTCTTCGAGCCAGTGGAAGAACGAGCGGAGCGTGGCCAGGTGACGCTTGACCGAGGCCTCCTTCAGCGCGCGTACGTCGAAGAGGTGGCGGACGTAGTTATGGATCACGGTGCGGTCGCACGACGCAACCGCCGCGCTTCCGCCGAGAAACTCGGAGAAGCGATTGAGATCGAGCTCGTAGGCTCGGGCCGTGTGCGGCGAGAGCTTCCGAATGGATTGACAGTGGCGAATGAATTCGGACGCCGCGCCTCGAAACTCCACGTGCGAGCCACCTCCCAAAATTGACCGGTTTGCGGACGTTATCCGAGGTGGGGCGGTTACGCGACCGGAGTTCTTTAGGTATGGCTGGCGGGGGGCTGGGGTGGTTATCGGTTATCGGTTGCCGGGTCTCGCGGTCTCGCGGTTGCGCGGTCTCGGGGTGTTTGGCTCGAACGGGAGCGTCGAAGCCGCCGAACAGCCGCGAGACCGCGCAACCGCGAGACCCCGCAACCCCGCCCCCTACCCCAGCAACATCTCCAGATCCTCCACCTCCAGCTTCCGCAGCACGCTGTTGTCCTCGGAGATGATCGATTCGGCCAGCTCGCGTTTTCTTGCTTGCAGCTCGAGGATCTTTTCTTCGACGGTGTCGCGGGCGATGAGGCGGTAGGCGACGACCGGCTTCATGCGGCCGATGCGGTGGGCGCGGTCGATGGCCTGGGCTTCGACGGCGGGGTTCCACCAGGGGTCGAGCAGGAAGATGTAGTCGGCGTTGGTCAGGTTGAGGCCGAGGCCACCGGCTTTGAGGCTGATGAGGAAGAGCGGCGGCCCGCCGGCGGGCTGCTGGAACTGTTCGACCAGCGTCTGGCGGTCGCGCGTCTTGCCGTCGAGGTAGAGATAGTTGATGCGCTCCTTGTCCAGCGTGTTGCGCACGATCTGCAGGAACGACGTGAACTGGGAGAAGACCAGGGCGCGGTGGCCGGAGTCGAGAACCTCGCGCAGCTCCTCCATCAGCAGCTCGACTTTCGCGCTCGGCGCGTCGGTGGCGGGGTCGATGAGGCGGGGATCGCACGCGGCCTGACGGAGCCGCAGCAGCGCCTCGAGGATGTGCATGCGGGCCTTGTCGATGCCGCCTGTCTTGATCCTGCCCAGGAGCGCGAGCCGGTAGTGATCGCGCAACTCCTCGTATTGCGTCTTTTGCTTCCCTTCCAGCTCGCAATAGAGCGTCTGCTCGATCCGCTCCGGAAGCTCGGGAGCGACCTGCTCCTTCGTGCGGCGCAGCAGCAGCGGACGCAATCCCCGCGCGAGCGCATCGCGGCGCTCGGGCGGTGTGGTCTTTCCGGCGAAGGTGCGGTTGAAGGCGCGCGCGGGGCCGAGCAGACCGGGATTGAGAAACTCGAAAAGGCTCCAGAGCTCGCCGAGGTGATTCTCGATCGGCGTGCCGCTCAGCGCCAGGCGGTGGCGTCCGCGCAGGAGACGGCTCGCTTTCGCCACCTGGCTCGAGGCGTTCTTGATGGCCTGCGATTCGTCGAGGATGATGGTCTCGAACTCGGTCTCGGCGAGCCGGGCGATGTCGAGCCGCATCGTGGCGTAGGTCGTCAGGACGAGATCGACGCCTTCGAATTCGTTCTTGGCGCGCTCGCTTCCGTGATGTTCGATCACGCGCAGTTGCGGCGCGAAGCGCTTCGCCTCGGCGGACCAATTGAAGAGCAGCGAGCGGGGTGCGACGACCAGCGACGGCGTGGTGTTCCCGTTCGCGCGCAACCCTTCGAGCAAAGCCAGCGCCTGCACTGTCTTGCCGAGGCCCATATCGTCGGCGAGACAGCCGCCGAGGCCGGTCGTGCGCAGAAACTCCAGCCATCCCAGGCCGGCGCGCTGGTACGGCCGCAACTCGGTCAGGAGGGTCGGCGGTTCCTGCCGCGGCTCCGGCGACGCGTCCGTGATCCGCTGGCGGAGCTCGATGAAGGCATCGTCCATCGTGCGCGGCTTCGACTGGAGCAGAGAATCGATGAGGAGCGCCTGCGAGGTGCGGAAGCGCACGCCGTCGCCTTCGCGCTTGCCGAGGTCGAGAACCGGCGCGAGCGACTCCGCCCAGGAGCCGGGGACGATGCCGTACGAACCGTCGGGAAGCCGCAGCAGCGAGCGATTGGCGTCGGCCGAGGCCAGGAGCTCCGGGAGGCCGATGCGGACGTCGTCGAAGGAGGCGTTGACGTTCAGGTCGAACCAGTCGATGCCGCTGGAGATCTCGATGTCGAGGTCGCCGGCGATGCGCACCTTTGCGGCATCGATCTCGATGGTCCATCCCTCGGCGGTCAATGTCCGGGCGACGTTTTCAACCTGGGCGAGCCGGACGCGAAAGCCGTCCCAGGTCGAGATCACGCCGAGTGCGCCGAGGCGGCCGCGAAAGCCGGCTTCGACCTCACGGTTGCGGCGAATCAGCTTGCGTCCCAGCGTCGCCTGTGATTCCTCCGAGCGGCTGGAGATGCGCCAGTCGTCGTACACGAAGAAAAGGTCCCCGGTCAGCTCCGAGGTCCATGGCTGGCTCTCGAGCGCGAGGATCGGCCGCGGGCGGACGTCGACGAGCGTCCATCCGAGCTCCTCGGGGAGGGCGATGTTGGCGATCGGCGCGCGGAGAAGCGCTTTCCGGAAACGGTCCGCGTCAGCGTGCGGGATCTCGACGGAGCGGTTGGCGCGCAACGCGCGCAGCCACGATCCGCGCCCTGCGTCGTCGAATCGCGCGGCGCGCCCGCCGGCGATGAGGATGCCGGAAAAGGTCGCTTCCACGTCTTCGAGCGGCAGGGACTCCCCCTCGCGCTCGATCGTGGCCACGACGCGGTACTTGGACGCCGCGGCGTCGTTGACGATGGCCACGTTGAGCGTCCACGGCGGCCCGTCGTCCCAGGCGATCATCCGCGGATCTTCCTGCGTCTTATCGATGATGCCGAACTTCCCGGCGCGGGAGAGCCGCTCGATCCACCACGCCGCGGTCGTCGAAGGGATGTTGACCAACCGCTCCACCGTGTGCGCCCACGTGTGCTGATTGAGGAGCGCCAGGCTCTCGCGGTCGAAGGGATCGAGGAGGTGCAGATCATCGAGACGAATCGAAAGCTGTTTCCACTTTCCCCACTCGCCGTTTTTCTTGTGGGAACGGCCGATGATCTGGAAGGTCAGTCTCTGCGATCCCGGAAACGGTTCGATGGCATAGACGATCGTTTCCGGGACGCTGCGCGCCGGGGAGAGGTTCACAGGCGGTGCGGGCCCGATGGCGTCGAGGAAGCTTTGCCACTGCGGGCGTTGGGCAAGGCCTCGAGGAGATGTCAGCCCCTGAGGCTCGTAATCGTAGTAGCCCTCTTCGTCGATGTCGTCGTCGGGATCATAGGGACCCTCAAAGGAGGTCGCCAGGAAGAGATCGCGTTCCGGGAGCATGCGCCGGGCACTGGCGGAACGAATGACGGCCCAGACGTGCTTGCACTCCTGCTCGTTCTCGAGGTACCACGGACAGGTGCATTCCACGTGGAGCTCGTTGCCCTCGATCAGCAGGGTGACGTAATAGAGCTCGCTGCCCTGAACCTGCGCCTCGATCGCTTCGTCGCTGACCTTCTCGATCCGGCGCACGCGGCCCTCCGCGTAGTAGGCGTCGCCGCGCGAAAGGGTCCGTGGTGCGATCAGCCTTCGAAGCGCTTTTTCGGCGAGCACGGCGGCGGAAACGAGGGGGGACCGGTGGCGATTCCGCCGGGAGGCACTCCCGAACATATTTACACTGACAGAACCCTGACAAAACCCGAACCCGGCAACTCCGTCCGATCGCTATCGTTCATCCATTGGAGGACGCAATGCGATTCATTCTTTTCCTCACACTCATGACCGGCTTCATCAGCAGCAGCAACCACGGATCGTTCATCACACGGCACGTAACGGTCACTTCGGACCAGGGTGGCGGCGTCGATCCGGATGGTCTCACCACGACCACCGCCGGTACCGGCGTCACGCCGGACGCAGGGCCGCGCATCGATCCCGAGGGGTGACATCCACGATTGTGCTTTACGGGGTTGGGCTCTCCAGCCCGACCCTTGCGATTCAGCTCGCCTTTGGCAATGACCTGGGCAGCGTTCGCATGCGAGAGGCAGCCTGGTAAAGGTCGACCGCCCTTTGCGCGTTGAGCCAGAACTCGGGACTCGTCGTGAAGGTTGCCCCGAGTTTGAGCGCCATCTCCGCCGTCACCGAGGTTCGTCCATTGACGATTCGGTTGATCACCTTCACGTCGCATCCGATGTGGTCAGCAAGCTGTTTCTGCGTCATTGCCAGAGGTTGAAGAAACTCCTCGCGCAGCAGCTCACCGGGGGACGTTGGCATTCTTCGATTCTTCATGGTTCCTTCAGTGGTAGTCGACGACGTCAACATCTTCGGGGCCAGAGGCGGTCCAGCGAAAGACAACCCGCCACTGGTCGTTCACACGGATGCTGTGAAATCCGATCCAACTACCTTTCAGCGCTTCGAGTCGATTCCCGGGAGGCGAAGCGAGGTCGCGCAGATCCGTTGCATAGTCGAGCATGTCAAGCTTGCGGGCTACGATCCTTGCGAGGTTGCTCCAGCCGACGCGAGCGCTCGTGCGTCCTCTTTCGAAGACTTCGTTTGCGTCTTCGCTGGCAAAACTTCGAATCGCCACCGCGGTAGGTAGTATACCGCATCAAGGTATACCGTGGTGCGGTGTTTCTCACACCGCCTTGAACCTTCCGTACTCCTGCGGGAACGTCACCCCTGCGCGCGCGGCGATGCGGGTCATGGCCACCAGCCCCGATTCCAGCGCGCCCTCCATGAAGCCGAACCAGGGCGGCGAGGTGTGCTCGCCGGCGACGGCGATGCGGCCGGCGATCAGCTCCGTGTAGGCCTTCTGCTTCGTCGTCACCTCGCCGACGGCGGGCGTGGAGTAGCCCATGCCGATGCGCTTCGGCCAGTTTTCGAACTCTGTCGTGAACGCCTCGTAATGCGGAAGCAGGGCCTTCAGGCGCGGCGCAAAGTACGACGCGCCGCCGCCGGCATCGATGGCATGTTGCGCCGGCCGGCCGCCGGCGAAGACGCTGACGTCGAAGCGGGCCGTGTCCATCTGGTTGTCCGTCCCCTCCCACATCATCCCGAGCTGGTCGGACATCCCGCTCGGCGCCACGCCTTCCCGAATCCAGAAGCGGTGCTCGACGCCGGAGAGGTATTTGACCGCCGGGCCGTGCGCGATGGCGCGGTAGGGGAACTGCCTGCCGTCGATGGTGATCTTCTCCATGACCACGCTTGGCACGGCCACGACCACATAGTCGAACGGTCCATCCTTCGCGCCCCCCTCCATGTCGATGAAGATCCGGTCTCCGGTGCGGATGTTGGTGGCCTTTCCCTGATTGAGATCGAGACCGGCGGCCAGGCGGCGGGCCAGCGCCTGATTGCCGGCCGAGCAGCGGAAGACTTCCGTCTCCTCGAAGAATTCGTAGCCGCCTCCTCCCGCGAGCTGCGCCAGCGCGCCGAGCCAGCTCTGCTCATCGGCGGGGGTACAGTTGTCGAGCTCGAACTCGAGCAGGATGGCTTTCCTCGTCAGCGCGCTGACCGTCGGCGGAATGTTCGCCGCCAGCGACTGGGCGTCGAGCTGCGCCGCGCCATCCGCCGTCCACGGCTTCCAGGGATCGTGAACGATGTTCGATTTCTCTCCCCAGAGCTTGAAGACGTCATCCATCTCTTTGTGCAGCGCTTCCTGTTCAGCCTCGACAAGATGCCGGCCGTCGATGATGAGCGGCATCTCCAGTCCCGCCGCGGCGTAGTTGTCCTCGGAGGAGATGACGCTCATGGCGAATCCGAAGTGCCGCGCCAGCTCCATCCAGAGCGGATGATTCGTCCCGATCAGCTCCGCTCCCGCCTCGAGGATGCGTCCTGGCACGAGCGTGCTGGTCGACGACACCCGCCCGCCCACCACACCCGGCTCGATGACCGTCACCCCGAACCCCGCCCGCGACGCGAACCACGCCGCACTCAATCCCGCGAATCCCGCGCCGAGGATGGCGACGCGCGGACTTGTGCTCGCAATCCGTTGCGGCGCCCCGACGAGGCCGACCGGCATGGCATCGCGCAGACGCACAAGGTGCTGCTCCGCGCGCTGGCGCCGTTCATCGCCGGAGATGCGTCGGCCGAAACGGCGATGGAGTTTCGCGAAGAGGGAACGGCCCATACGGAGAGATCCTCCTTGTTGCGATAAGGATAACCGCGCGCAGGCTTGCCGTTACGTCGAGCGCTTTTTAACCACAGAGGCACAGAGAACACAGAGAAAAAATGAAGGATGAATCAAACAACGCAGGACCAGCAGGCGCTTCATGCTCCATCTACGCGGAAACGGTCACTACAGATTGGCTCAACGGAGCGCTGGCGTCTCGCCGGCTGGCTCGGCGGCGTCTCGCCGCTGAGGTTACGAGCGAATGTATGGTGTCTGGCGAGGGCGGAGGCGAGACGCCTCCGGTCCAGCCGGCGAGACGCCAGCGCTCCGGTTTCCAGGCTGGTTCTTATTTTGCTGCCCGCATGACGTTCGAGTGCATCGCACTCATAAGGAGACTGTCATGCCGGAGAAAGAAACACTGCGCAGAGCACAAGAGGACAAGCGGGAAGGGAAGGCCCCCTCGACGCAGGCGGGGGAGTTCGTTCGCGAGGAGATCGATCACATCCGCGAAGGGAAACATGGAGCGCGGTCGACCAAGCAGGCCATCGCCATCGGCCTTTCCAAAGCGCGCCGGGCCGGGGTGGAGTTGAGTCCGCCGGCGAAAGGAAAGGCATCGACGAAGACGCGGCAGAGCGCGGCGCGGGCTCTGGAAGCGGGCAAGCACAAGACCAAACCCTCGGCGAAACGCTCGCGCGCCACGGAAAACGCGCTGCGGCACGAAGGTCACGCCGCCGGCTCGAAGCTGGCGCTGTCGCGCCAGGCACATGCCGCCTCCCGCAAGCGCAGCGCGGCGGACCGGTCGGCCTCGGCGCGCAAAGCGGCGCGCACCCGAGCTCATGAGCGCGCGTAACGGGAGGGATGATGACTCTTCCGCCCTGCTACACGAATCCCGAGCCTGACGACGAAGCCCCGGCCGACCCATCGCGGCGTTCGTTCGTCATCGGGTCCGCCGCCGCCACCGCGGCCGTGCTCGTCAGTCCGATCCTCGGCGCCGCACCGGCGGTGGCGGGCGCGCCGCCGAAGAGCGATCCGAACGCCGTCGCCGTCGTGCTCGACGTCAACGGCAAGCGTCACGAGCTGCGGATCGATCCGCGCACGACGCTGCTCGACGCGCTGCGCGAGCATCTCGACCTCACCGGAACGAAGAAGGGATGCGATCAGGGCGCCTGCGGTGCGTGCACCGTGCTCGTCGATGGAAAACGGATCAATTCCTGTCTGACGCTGGCGGTGATGAACAGCGGGAAAGCGATCACCACCGTCGAAGGGCTGGCATCGGGCGGACGGTTGAATCCGGTGCAGGCGGCCTTCATCCGCAACGACGGGTTCCAGTGCGGCTACTGCACCTCGGGGCAGATCTGTTCGGCGGTGGCGCTCCTGCGCGAGGGGCACACGCATTCCGACGACGAGATCCGCGCATGGATGAGCGGCAACATCTGCCGCTGCGGTGCCTACACAGGCATCGTCGCGGCGATCCGGGAGGCTGCCAATGCACGCGTTTGATTACGTCCGCGCCAGGGATCTCGACGGCGCCATCACGTCCGGCTCGAGGCCGGCGGCGAAATTCGTCGCCGGCGGCACGAATCTGATCGACCTCATGAAATCGGAGGTCGAGAGACCGGCGCATCTGGTCGACATCAATGGATTGGGATTGGCGGCGGTGGAGCGCGTCTCCGGCGGAATCCGGATCGGCGCGCTGGCGCGGATGAACGACGTCGCGCTGCATCCGCTCGTGCAGCAGGGATTCCCGGCCATCTCGCAGGCGCTCCTGGCCAGCGCATCACCGCAGTTGCGCAACATGGCCTCGATCGGGGGAAACCTGATGCAGCGGACGCGCTGTACCTACTTTCGAGAATTGACGTTCGCCCCCTGCAATAAGCGCGACCCGGGAAGCGGCTGCGCGGCGATGGATGGGGAGAACCGCACGCACGCCGTCCTCGGCACGTCGTCCTCCTGTATCGCCACGCATCCCTCCGATCTGGCGGTGGCGCTGGCCGCGCTCGACGCCGTCATCACGCTTCACGGCCGCGATGGCGAGCGGAACGTGGCGGCCACCGACTTCCATCTGCTGCCCGGAAGCACCCCGCACATCGAACACGCCCTTCGCCACGGCGAGGTGATCACCGCGGTATTCGTCCCCGATGCCGCGCACGCCAGCCATTCGTCGTATCTGAAAGTCCGCGACCGCTCGGAGTTCGAGTTCGCGCTGGCATCGGCGGCGGTCGGTCTCGAGCTCTCCGGCGGAACGATCCGCAACGCGCGCGTCGCTCTCGGCGGCGTGGGAACGAAACCGTGGCGCTCGCGCGAAGCGGAGCGCGTGCTCACCGGCAAATCGCCAACGACAGGAACCTTTCGCGAAGGCGCCGAAGCCGCGCTCGCGGACGCCGTACCTCACGAACAGAACCGGTTCAAGATCGAGCTCGCGAAGCGAACGCTGGTCCGTTCGCTGACCGATCTGGCGGGAGGTGCGGCATGATCCCGACCATCGGCGAACCTCACGACCGCATCGACGGCCGGCAGAAGGTCACGGGCGAGGCGCGTTACGCGGCGGAGAACAATCTCCCTAACCTCGCATACGCCGTTCTGGTGACCAGCACCATCCCCGCGGGAAGCATCGCCGCGATCGACGCGGCGGCCGCGAAGAGCGCGCCGGGCGTCATCAACGTCATCTCGCATCTCAACGCGCCGAAGCTCCCCGATACCGGCGGCCAGCAGCAGGACTCGAATGCCGCGGAGCATCACCACATGCCGTTCTCTGACGACTCGGTTCACTACCTCGGCCAGGCCGTGGCCGCCGTCGTCGCCGACACTTTCGAGCATGCCACGCATGCCGCCGGGCTGGTTCGTGTCACCTACCGGCCCACTCCCGCGCGGATCGTCATGGAGGAATATCGGAGCGAGGCGAAGGAGCGGCACGGGAACGCCCCACCGACCTTTTCGAAAGGCGATGCGGATGGAGCGCTGGCCGGCGCTCCGGTGAAGGTCGATCAGGTCTATCGAATCCCCTACGAGCACCACAACCAGATGGAGCCGCATGCGCTCGTTGCGGCTTGGGACGGCGACCGGCTGACCGTTCACGACTCCGCGCAGAACATCTTCACCACGCGACAGACGCTAGCCAAAGCGTTCGGCGTCCCGACGGAATCCGTCCGCGTTCAGTCGCCGTTCGTCGGCGGCGCATTCGGGAGCAAAGGCTCGGCGTGGCCGCACGTCTTCATCGCGGTCATGGCCGCGCGCATGGTCCGCCGCCCGGTCAAGATCGCCCTGACGCGCCGCCAGGCGTATTTCTCCAACGGTCACCGTCCGCTCACCGAACAGCGCCTGGCCCTTGGCGCAACCGCGGACGGCAAGCTCGTGGCGATGATCCATGAGGGCATCGGCCAGACCAACACCGTTTGCGACTACGTCGAAGGATTCACCAGTCCCACGCGCTCCATGTACGCGACCCCGAACGTGCGCGTGGCGCACCGCGTCATCGAGCTCGATCTTCCCAGCCCGACCTACATGCGCGCTCCCGGCGAGAACCCGGGGATGTACGCCCTCGAATCGGCGATGGATGAGATGGCGTACGCGCTGAAGATCGATCCGATCCAGTTGCGCGTGCTCAACCACGCCGATGCCGACCCGGCCAGCGGCAAGCCGTGGTCGAGCAAGTCGATCAAGGAGTGTTACGCGCAAGGGGCGGAGCGCTTCGGCTGGACGCGGCGCACGGCCGAGCCGCGATCGATGCGCGACGGCCGCCAGCTCATCGGCCTGGGCATGGCCAGCGCGACCTATCCGTCGCATCGCGCGCCGGCATCAGTCCGCGCGGTCATGCACCGCGACGGGAACGTCGACGTCTCCAGCGGAACGCATGAGATGGGGATGGGAACCGCCACCGTGATGGCGCAGCTCGCCGCGGAGACGCTCGGCGTTCCCTTCGAGCGCGTGACGTTCCGCTACGGCGATACGACGCTGCCTCGGGCGCCGATCTCCGCCGGCTCACTGACGGCGGCGAGCGTCGGATCCGCGGTATTCGCGGCGGCCTCGCAGTTGAAGAAGAAGGTCATCGACCTGGCGGTGGCAGACACCTCATCACCGTTGAACGGCGCCGATCCGAACGGCATCGATGCCGCCGACGGGCGGCTGGCGCTGAAGAGCGATCCGTCGCGCGGAGAAACGTATGCGGCCATCCTCCGCCGGCACTATCTCGACACCATGGACGCCACGGCCGACGAAAAGCCGGAGGCGAACGATCCGTATTCGGCCCGCGCCTTCGGCGCCGTCTTCGCGGAGGTGGGCGTCGATCCCGACCTCGGCATCGTGCGCGTGCGACGCATCGTGGCGGCATTCGCGGGCGGCCGCATCCTGAACGCCAAGACCGCGCGCAGCCAGTACCACGGCGGCATCATCCAGGGAATCGGCATGGCGCTGCTGGAGCAGACGCATCTCGACCGGCACCTCGGTGCCTTCACGAACGTGAACCTCGCCGAGAACCTGGTGCCGGTCAACGCCGACGTCCGTTCGATCGACGTGATTCTCGTTCCGGAGGACGATCCGCACGTCAACCCGATCGGCGCGAAAGGAATCGGCGAGATCGGCATCGTCGGCGTGGCCCCGGCCATCGCCAACGCGGTCTACCACGCCACCGGCAAACGCGTGCGCGATCTTCCGATCACCATCGAGAAGCTGCTGTGAAGGCCGAAGGACTCACGCAAGAAATGACTCGTCTACTACTCCGCGTCTCCGCGTGAGCCCGAGTTTTGCACCTTTTTTCTCGGGAGTCCGCCATGGTGCAGGAGCGTTTTCGGGACCGGGTCGAGGCAGGGCAGTTGCTCGGCAAGGCCGTAGCCGAACGCGTTTCTGACCGGTCGAACCTGATCGTGCTGGCCCTTCCGCGCGGCGGCGTCCCGGTCGGTTACGAGGTGGCCCGTGCTCTCGGCGCGCCGATGGACGTTTTCATCGTCCGCAAGCTCGGCGTTCCCGGTCATGAAGAGCTGGCCATGGGGGCGATCGCCAGCGGCGGCGTGCGGGTCATGAACGACGACGTCCTGCGCTACGTCCCCGTCTCGAAGAACGCCATCGAAGCCGTCTCCGCGCGCGAGCTGGTCGAGCTGGCGCGGCGCGAACGAAGCTATCGCGGATCGAAACCGCCGCTCGACGTTCGCGGCAAGACCGTCGTCGTCGTCGACGACGGCCTTGCCACCGGCTCCACGATGCGCGCCGCCGTCCGTGCCCTCCGCAAGGAGAACGCCGGCTCGATCATCGTCGCCGTGCCGGTGGCGGCACGCGAGACCTGCGAAGAGTTTTTCCGCGAAGTGGACGACATCGTCTGTCTTCGCACGCCGGACCCCTTCCAGGCCGTCGGCCTCTGGTACGAAGACTTCAGCCAGACGACCGACGAGGAGGTTCACAAACTGCTGGCCGGACAGTAGTAGAACGCCGCGTGAGGCCGCTTTTGCCAGCATTCTTCTTGCACGCCGAAATGCGTGAATTCCAAGAAAGGAGACTGTTATGGCAGAACCTAGAGAAGACCGCGAACAGAAGACCATCTCAACATCGGATACCGGCAAGCAGAACCGTCAGCCCGCGAAGAACACGCGCCCGGCGACGGAAACCGCGCTGAGCAGACGCAACGATTACCCGCTCTTCCGCTCGCCGTTCGAGATGTTCCGAAACATGTCGCAGGAGATGGATCGCATCTTCGGCGCCGGCCTCTTGCCGTCGTGGGGCCTCAGCACGGGCTTCGATCGGCCTGAGGTGCTCTGGAACCCGCAAGTGGACATGTTCGAGCGCAATGGAAAGCTGGTCGTTCGCGCGGACCTGCCGGGGCTGAAGAAGGACGACGTCAAAGTCGAGCTTCGCGACGACATGCTGATCCTTGAAGGGGAGCGCCACGAGGAGCATCAGGAAAAAGACGAACATTTCTTCCGCTCCGAACGAAGCTACGGAAGTTTCTACCGCGCCGTGCCGCTGCCGGAGGGGGCGTCAGGCGAGCACTGCAATGCGACGTTCAACAATGGCGTCCTGGAGATCACGATGGACGCGCCGAAACAGAAAGACCGTGCCGGCCGGCGGATCGAGATCAGCGACCGTCCCACCGCATAAGACCGATCGATGCCGCTTCTTGAAGAAGGCCTGGTTCAGGTCGGAATCGGCTCCATCGCGCTGGACGGCAATCTGCTCGTGCCGTCCGGCGCAACCGGCATCATTCTCTTCGCGCATGGAAGCGGCAGCAGCCGGTTCAGCTCCCGCAATCGCTATGTCGCATCCACGCTTCGCGAAGGGAACCTCGGCACGCTGCTCATCGACCTCCTGACGCCGCAAGAAGAGACGCGCGACAACGTCACAGGCGAGCTTCGCTTCGACATCGGCATGCTGGCCGATCGCCTCATCGGAACCGTGGAGTGGCTTCGCGCGCTGCCGGAGCTCCGCGGGAAAAAGATCGGCCTCTTTGGCGCCAGCACCGGCGGCGGCGCGGCCCTCGTCGCCGCCGCCGCGAAGCCGAAGCTGATCCAGGCCGTCGTCTCACGCGGCGGCCGTCCCGACCTCGCCGGCGCGGCTCTCCCCCGTGTCGAAGCGCCGACGCTGCTGATCGTCGGCGGCGACGACGTCCCCGTAATCGCCATGAATCGCCAGGCCTATGACCAACTGCGATGCGAGCGCCGCCTCGAGATCGTCCCCGGCGCCACGCACCTGTTCGAAGAGCCGGGCACACTGGAAAGCGTGGCCGACCTGGCGCGCGAATGGTTTACGCACTATCTGCGGTGAGGGCCCTTGCCGCTAACCTGCATTTCTCACACTCTCATTGATTTGTTCCCTCGAGAGCCTTGCCACTCCCTTCGTCGAGAGCCCTTCTCCCACCGCGGTTTCTTGCGGGGGGAGAAGGTGCCGAAGGCGGATGAGGGGGGCGCTTTACGAGATATGCGCGATTTACCGACGCTGGTCCGAGAGCGCTCGAAGGCGCGCGAATCACGAACTCGTGAAACGCCCCCTCATCCGCCTTCGGCACCTTCTCCCCCAGCTGAAAAGCGCTGGGGGAGAAGGACTCTCGATTGGAGGTATTGCCGAGAATGAACTGCTCGCACAACTCCACATCGTCCCAAGTTTCGCCACCAACAGAGTGCCTGCAATTCCACTCAGCATGCAAAAAATGCGGGCGAAGCCGCAGTTTCAAATGTGGCACAGACACTCTTGTCTGTGCCGGATCTCGCCACGACTCAGATCGCAAACCCTCAGAACCAGGCGGCTTCGGCAGGAGCACAGACAAGAGTATCTGTGCCACATCGGTTCCTCGTTTGCCGCGGCAGGGATGGCTGAGCCGCCAGCATGGCGGCATCGGCCGGCGCGGCCTTTCGGACGATCACGGATTCGCAGCCCTCTTTACGTAAATCACCTTCTCCACCGACGCGTGAACCACGCCGGCCTCGTCGACCAGATCGACGTGGTACGTCCGGTCGGCCGAGTGGCCGCTTGCGGTTGCGGCGCGGATGGCCTCGATCTCAGCCTCGTCGATGAGGAACGTTGCGTGAAGCGTCGTCCGTCCCGGCTTGCGGAAGCGGATCGTGGCCACCTTGTCCCAGACGATGTAGTCCGGGCCGAGGATCCTCATCAGCATGATCATGAACATCGGGTCGACCGCGCCGTACATGCTGCCGCCGAAGATCGTGCCGACGGCGTTGCGCGTCCGCAATGAGAGTGGAAGGCGGATGCGCACCTCGCGAAAATCGGCGGCGATGTAGGTGACGCGGGCGCCTGTGCCGCGGTAGGCGGGGAAGAGGTTGAACTTCCAGCGCATGAGACGGGAGCCCGGCGACTCAGGCATCAGTAACCCTCATCCACGGTGGGCGGAGACGGGCGATCTTCGCGAAGACAGGGCATGACTGGTCGTGCGCGCCGGGAAGGTAGCCGATGCTGAGGAGGAACGAGCCGGTGATCTCGCCGCCCGTGAAGACGAATGTCTTCTTGAAAAGCCTCACCCACTCCTCGCCGCTCCTCGGATGATGCGACTCCAGCCATGCGGCGAACGAGTCGTGCGACTTGCGGAGCTGGATGATGCGTCGCGCGTTCTCGATTGCCGCGTCGATCTTCAGCCGGTTGCGGATGATGCCTTCGTCCCGCAGCAGCCGCTCGCGCTGTTTCGCCGAGAAGCGCGCCACGCGGTCGATGTCGAAGCCGCGGAAGGCCGCGCGGAAGTTCTCCTGCTTCTTCAGGATCGTCAGCCACGACAACCCCGCCTGATTGATCTCCAGCACCAGGCGCTCGAACAGCCGGTCATCATCGTCGATCGGAAAGCCGTATTCACGATCGTGATACGGGCCGTGGAACGGATGCCCGCGGGCGATGTCGCAGTAGCTCGTCATCCCACCATTCTCTCCTCCACCGTCGTGGAAAACGACCGATCGTCGACGTCGAGGTAGAGCTGGCGTTCCGTGATCGTCAGTGAAAGAGATGCCCGCCGCGGAAGGATCGCCGCAACGTTTTCGATGAATCCACGGCCGAAGGTGTAGATCGGAATGGCCTCGCCGCCATGAATCTTCCTGCCGGCGAGTTGCTCGAGCACGATGCGGGGATCGCGATGGGTGTAGACGGCCACGCGGCCGGCCAGCTTGCTGCCGCGGTGAAGGCGGTCGGCATCCGGAGCGCCGACTTCGATCCAGGCGGTGATGCGCCCCGTCAGATCGCGCACCAGCACGGCCGGCTCATCCCCCGCCGCCACCCCCTCGGTCAGCGCAATCCCTTCGGTGTATTCGAGGCACCACGCCAGAACGCGGGTCAGCATGTACTCCGCGGTCTCCGAGGGCTGCTGCGCCACGCGCAGCTCGAGCGTCTCATAAACGCCGCGATCGACGTCCGAGAGCTGAATGTTGAACCGGTACATCGTCGCGGTCAGTGCCATGAGCGACGCAGCATATGCGGTCTCGCGGTCTCGCGGTTGTGGGGTGGCGCGGTCTGGCAGAGCGACAATCAGAGCTCAGCAATTGATCGCGATAGGTGGAAACTCGCGAGGCGGTCCGAGGACCGCATGGGGGTGGGCTTAGAGGCTCTCAGGGTGGGCTGTGAGCCTCTTCATCAGCCAGGAGGCTTACGCCTATTCGGTAGATCCGGGGATCTACTCCGGACGAAGAAATGCCTATTCAGGAGATCAAGGAATCTACTCGGCAGCCGATTCGAAGCTCACGAACGCGGGAACACCTACCGTACGAGAAACCTATCCGCAGATGACACAGATGGACACAGATGAAGGGCAGGTCTTGCCTTGATCTGCGCAACATCTGTGTCCATCTGCGGATGGACTCTTGATGTCCCGTCACCGCGCGATGAGAATCAGATCGCGCGACTCCACCGGATCGAAGGGTGCCTTCTGATACGACCCGAGCGCCTCGACCGAGGTGAAGCCGGCGGAGCGAAAGACGCTCTCGATCTGCGCTCGCCGCCATCCACGGATCTCCACGCGGCGGGTGGAGAGCAACTCGATGGGAGGGTCGCGGTCGCTGCGCTGGCGGAAGGTTGCAGGCATGAAGATGACGCGGCCGTCGGGCTGGAGGTCCATCGTGCGCAGGAAGATGATGGTGGCCTCCTTGTCGTCCGGATCAGGGAGAAAGGTCAGCGGCAGGGCGCGCTCCTTCTTGGCCTCGATACGGTCGTAGTTGATCATCTGCAGCAGGAACGGCGCGTTGGGAAGGAGGACGCGGCGCAGGCCGGCGGCGAGGCGGACGAGATCGTCCTCCTCGCGGAGGTGCGGAAAGACGTTGCCGATGCAGTACGCCGCGCCGAACCGGGTGTCGACGACCGAGGCGACGTCGCGCAGGTCGCCTTCGAGAAACCGTACGCCGGCGTCGTCTCCAGCGCGGCTCTTCTCCAGCATCGCCTGCGAGGAATCGACGCCGGTGACGTCGAATCCCTTCGAGGCCAGGAACCGCGCGTGCTCGCCGGTGCCCGACCCGAGGTCGAGGATGCGCTTCGAGGGAGCGCCGGCGAACAGCTCTTCGAACAGCGGCCACTCGCGCTTCAGCCGCTCGTCCCAGGCGATCAGGCGGCTGTAATCGAAGTTCGCGTAACGGTCATCGCTCACGCCTTCATCGCCGCCTTCACCCTCGCCGGCGTCATCGGCAGACGGAACATCCGCACACCCGTGGCGTCGAACACCGCGTTGGCGATGACGGCGCCCATCGGTACGATGGCCGGCTCGCCGCCTCCCTGCGGCGCGAGGTCGTCGTTGGGGATGAGCAGCGTCTCGATGTGCGGCACCGCCGCGAACCGCGGCAGCTCGTAGGTGTCGAAGTTGTTGTCGGCGATGGCGCCGCCTTTGAAATTCAGCTCCTCGCTCAGCACGTAGCCGAGTCCCATGGTGATGCAGCCTTCCATCTGCATCTTGGCCCCCTCGGGGTTGATGACGATGCCCATGTCCTGCGCGGCGACGACGCGCTTGACGGTGATGGCGCCGGTGGCGCGGTCGACGGCCACCTCCGCGGCCAGCGCACAGTACGCTCCCGCATCCGTACAGGCGGCGATGGCGCGTCCCTGTCCCGACGGCCCCGCCCCCGCCTTCCAGCCGAAGGCGTCGGCCGCCGCCTTCAACACCCGGCGCAGACGGACATCCGAGGTGTTGCTGAGGCGGAACTCCAGCGGATCGATCTTCGCAGCGGCGGCCATGATGTCGATCTGCGACTCGCGGGCGAAGACATTCGTCCCCGCCCCGGGAGCGCGCCAGGGACCGGTGGCGAACGGATGCACCCGCGGTCCGCCGCGGCCGAGGTGCGTTTTCAGACTGACGTTCGGCACGTCATAAAACATCTCGGCCGAACGGTCGCCCGCGGCGTAGACGTGGTAATCCCAGCTCGTGATCTTTCCGTGGTCGTCGACCGCTGAGGCGATCGTCACCACCGCGGCAGGACCGAAGGTATCGAAGAAAAACTCCTCGCCGCGCGTCCAGTTCACCATCACCGGCTTGCCGGTGATCTGCGCCAGTTGCGCCGCCTCGACCGCTTGATTCGCGGCGCTCTTGCCGCCGAATCCGCCGCCGACGAATGGCGTGATCACGCGAACGTTCTTCTCATCCATGCTCAACGTCTGGGCGATGCGCGTCCGCGCGCCGAAGGGACTCTGCGTCCCCGCCCACACCGTCATCTTGCCGTCCTTGAATTCGGCGATGGCCGTATGCGGCTCCATCGGCGCGTGCGCGAGGTATCCCGTGCGGAAGGTCGAATGCATCACGTTGGCTGTGACGCTGGTGACGTCGCCGTGCGAGGCGCGCACCTCGCCGTCGCCGCCGTTCTTGACGAAGTAGTCGCCGACCGATTCCGTATCGAACGCGGCCGCCGGCTGATCCCACTCGGCCTTGACGAGCGCGAGGGCCTTACCGGCCGCTTCGTGGTCAGCGTGCAGGACGGCGACGAGGTCGCCCTTCTCCACCACCGTCACGCCCGACATCTCCTTTGCTTTCGATGTATCGAGAGACTTCCGCGTCGCGCCATGCGCGGGCGGACGAAGGATGCGCGCGTAGAGCATGCCTGGCCGGCGGACGTCGCCGGCGTATTGCGCACGTCCGGTCACCTTGTCGTGGCCGTCGCGTCGCTTGGTCGGCCGCCCGATCACCGTGAACTCTTTCAGCGAGCGAAGAGCGGCCTTCTCGTCGACGAGGCGGGCGATCTGCTTTCCCTTGGCCAGCTCGCCGTACGTCACCTTGCGTGCGCCATCGCCGGCGACGGAGACGACGCCGTTCTCCACCACGAGTTTGTCGCGCCCCACCTCGAGCTTCTTCGCCGCGAGGTTCATCAGCACCGTGCGCGCCTCGGCCGCGGCGGCGCGGACCGCGGGACCGAACATCCGCGTCGATTGCGAGCCCCACGTCCCCTGGTCCCACGGGCATTGATCGGTGTCGCCCATGACCATGGTGACCGATTCGAGCGGTACGCCCAACTCCTCGGCAGCCATCTGCGCCAGTGAGGTGTGGATCCCCTGCCCCATCTCAATCTTTCCGGAGAAGAGGGTCACCGCGCCGTTCTCATCGATGCGCAGGTAGGCGTTCAGATCTTCCGGATAGCCGCGCCGTTGTGCGAACAGCCTGGCGGGTTTTGTCGTGATCAGAACGACGATTCCTCCGCCGAGGAGCTTGCAGAAAAGGCGGCGCGAGAAGCCGCGACCCTCGCGGGTGCCCGGGATCGTGGACTCGGGAGCGGCGAAGAGCACCGCGCGATGAAGATCGTCAGCGACGTCAGTGTTGCGCCTACTCATCGCGTACCTCCCTTCACCGACGCTTCCTGGATGGCGGCGATGATCCTCTGATGCGCGCCGCAGCGGCAGAGATTGCCGTCCATCTCCTGCACGATGGCGTCGCGCGACGGATGCGGCTGTTTCTGCAGAAAGGCCCAGGCGTTCATCAGCATCCCCGACGTGCAATAGCCGCACTGGAATCCGCCGTGATCGATGAAGGCCTGTTGCAATGGATGGAGATGCCCGTCGTGCTCGAGACCTTCGATGGTGACGACGTTCTTCCCCTGCACGGATGCAAGCGGCGTCTGGCACGAGCGGACCGCCACGCCGTCGACGGCGACGGTACAGGCGCCGCACACCCCTTCACCGCAACCGTACTTCGTGCCGGTGAGATCGAGGTCGCCGCGCAGAACCCAGAGCAGATGCCGGTCGTCTTCCGTGTCGAGAGCCACCGGTTTCCCGTTGAGCCGGAATCGAATGTTGTGTTTCAAGACAGGCCTCCTCAAATCGCTGCCCAAAGATACGCCTTCGAAGCCCGCAGGTGACACTCGTCACACAAATCTGTCTCCTTCAAGGTTGTCCAAAGATCGCGAGCCGTCTAGTATCCGCTCGTCCGACTCCAGCCTTCCGCAGTGAACCCGACCATGACAGAGGTAAAGGGTGATCGTGTGCGATCGCGATGTCGCGAGATTTCTGTTCAAAGGAGTCCCCGAATGTTCCGACAGATGTTCATCCATCTCCTCGATCGCCGTTTCCCGCGCGCGCTTTTTCTATCGGCGGCGCTGGCGGCCACCCTCCCACTGACGGCACTCGTTCCGTGCCAGACCGAATTCGAGGCGGCGCGGCTGGCTGTCGCGAATGCCCAACTCTCTCGTGACAGCCAGCAGCAGGTGCTGTCGAAGCTGCAGAGTGCCTGGACCGCGGCACGATCGAACGCGCCGGACGGCTACACCACGGCGTTGAGCCAACTGGCCCTGGCGAAGCAGGTTCTGACCACGACCCCGTTTCACAGCGTGCCCGCGGAGCAAATTGCCAAGATCAGCGACGCCATCGACGCGTTTTCGGCTTGTCTGCAAAGCGCCGCGGCGGTCATTCCCGTGCCAGTGACCGTACGTGTCTTCTCCGCTCCCGACGTCCCGGCCGGCGCCGGCGTCAACATCCTCGTCGACGACGAACAGAGGGCGACGACGGCGGACGATGGCACCGTGTCGGTTTCCGTCTCGCCGGGGGATCATCGCTTCACCGCCGTGCAATTCGTCAACATCGGCGGAAGCGCCTCGGCAACGATCGCGGACGGACAGCCGGCCACGATCGACATCGTCCTCGCCTCCGGCGATTTCGCCACGAGCGCAACTCTGAAGATCGATGAGTCTTTCGACGGCGTCGTTTCGCGCGATTTCACGTCATTCACTCTGCACCTCATCGACGCCTACGGAAACACCGTCGCCATCAAGAAGATCGTCGAGCTCGAGCTGACCGGCGGCGGCATCATCACGAACGTCGCCTCCCGATTCACGATCAAAATAGCAGGCAGCGCGTTCGCCTCCGACAAAACAGGATTACGCGATCTTCTTCTCGACCAATTCGGCCCGTACGAGCTGCGGCTGCGCGCGCTTGACCAGGTTGGCAAGACGTGGCGGGGCGCGACCCGATTCGACCTCGGCCGCTACCACGCCACCGGCACTATCCTGGCCCCGTCCGGCGTTACGCCCGAAGGCGTCCCCCTGCGGCTCACCAACCAACGCAACCACTACGCCTTCTGGCAGACCAGCGCCCCGAAAGGCGCCATTACCTTCCCGGCGTACTTACCGGAGGGGCCCTACATCGTCAGTTGCGAATTCGTGCAGAACGGCATGCGCTACCAGGCCGCGGACGCGTTCGTGCTCGACGCCGACAAGAGCTTCTCCATCACAGTCAAACCCGCCATCGCCGACGGTGCCGTGAACGCGGCCACGACCGCGACCCACTAGCGAGGAGTCCACCATGTCGAACACGAACCATCTTCTCATCCGGCTGATGGCGATGCTCCTCGCGGCGCTCGCCCTTGCGGGCGCCGCTGCCGCGCAGACGCAGCCCCCCGTGCCGGTGCACGTCATGACCTTCCGCCTCGACGACGCCACCGGCGTGCTCGAGCCGCAGTACTGGCGGAGCGCGGACTGGCCCAACCTCAAATATGCCACTGAAGAGCAACTCAATGCCACGATTGCCGAAACGGACGAGATGCGCCTTGACACCGGTTACGGCGATCTTGCCGTGCGAGGGATCGCCCGATCGGGAAAGATCGTCTACCGAGGGATCGCCAGGGTGCAGCTATGGGACATCCAGGAGACTGTCGATGCCTCGGGCAAGCCGGCGCTTTCACGGCTGCCGATCCCCAATCCCATCTTCATCGTCACGGTGCCTCAGGAAGCCTCGCTGGTAACGTTCGAAGGCTGGAGGCCGGCCTCGCACTCATCCTTCAGTCTCGAACAGATCGCCGCTCGATTTAAAAGGCCGCGTAACGCCATCCGCGCCGAAGATGTCACCACCGAGCAGGCACCGATCCAGTACTGCGCGACGCCCGCGGCGACGCTGATCCCCGGCCGCATCAACATCGTGGTTCTGGGTGACGCTTACCGGAGGACCGGAACTCTCGATGAAACGGCACTCTTCAACCGGCACACGGATGCAGCGCTGCAGAGGATGTTCGCCACCTCGCCATGGGACCGCTACCGCACCTACTTCGCCGACCAGAGGGTTTTTATTGCCTCCCGGGATGCAGGGGCCATTCATCCGCTCTGCACGGACCATTCGCTCGCCGATCCCGCCGAGCCGACAGCGCCAGGTCATTCGACCGCGTTCGGCTCTACATTCTGCTCCGGCGCTCCCGCGGTCCAGCGGTTGCTGACCATCAATGCCGCGGCCGTGACCTCGGCAATCTCGCAATGCGTCACCGGCACGCCGGAAATCGTGCTGATCATGGTCAACGACAGTTTCTACGGCGGCTCTGGCGGAGACCGCGCAGTCGCTTCCGCTGATCCCCTCAGCTCCTTCATCGCCGTTCACGAGATCGGACACTCATTTCTCAAGCTGAAGGATGAGTACGATGGCTCGGTCGGCGTCAATAACGGCTGCTCCGATTCGATTGCCGGAGGTACACCATGCGCGGTCAACATCACGAACAGCACCACGTCCCCGAAATGGCAGCGCTGGATCAATGGCACGGCAAATATCTGTCCGAATAACCATTCGGCGGCCACGCCACAAACGCCGGACAGGCCACAAACCTGCACGTTCCACGGTATCGGGTTGTACGAAGGCGCCTTTGGCATGAACACCGGCTGGTATCGGCCGGACCTTGACTGCCTGATGCGGTCGCTTCCCGCATCGTTGAATGCGATTACGCCGTTCTGCAGCATCTGCAAGGAACAGCACGTCCGGACGTTCTATGGTGCCGTGAATCCGGTGGTCCGCATCGAGCACGAAGAGATCCGCGATACCATCCAGCGCAATCCGGCGTTTCCGAGCGCGGACGTCCACGCCGGCGGCTCGATCATCCTCGGCGAGCAAGTGCTCGGCATCAACCTCGATCCCGACTGGCAATTCACCTGGTACGTGAACGGACAGGTCCAGACCGGTCAACTCAATCCGTACTTCACCTTCTCACCGGCCAGCCCTGCGACGTGGCACGTCGAGGTGGAGCGTGAAGACGCGACTCCGATGGTCCGTGCCGATCAGGCTCACCCCAAACCACACGGGATGAAGGAGCGCATCGGGTGGAACGTCGTCAGCGACGCTGCTGCCTCGGCGACGACGAGCGGCACCACGACGGTCTCGCAATCCTCGCCGGTCCTGAACGCGACGAAGGGAACGCAGACCGTCAATCTGACCTACACCCTCAACACGGCCGAGCCCGGAGGCTCGGGACGGCCGGGCGACTTCTGGACGGTCGACGTCAAATACGCCGGCGGCGCGGGAATCTCCGCGCTGTCAACGGCCGCGATTCCTTTCCACGACGAAGGAACGATCACGAGCGTCAGCCAGAACAAGACGTACATCGTTCCGGTGCGAATCAACAGCACCGCGGCCGACGTGCAGGTCGTCGCCGTCGTGACGGTAAAGAACCTCGAGACGGCCGATTTCGTGCCGACCACGATCAGCGCCTCGCTGACCGCCACGCCGGTTGCCTGCGGCACCAGTTGCGACTATTGCGCCGCGAATCCCCTGGATCCCACATGTCCGATCAACTTCTCGATCGACTCCGCCAACATCCTTCCCCTGCCGGCCTCCCAGCCCAATCTCGGCGACAGCACGTTGTTCAGCCTCGGCGAGCGTCTCGACGACGGACGTCATGCCATCGTGAAGATGACCACGCCCTCCGTTTTCAGCACGCTTCACGTCATCGTCGACGTACTGAAGTGGGACGGCACGCCGCTGATGAAGGTCCGCGACGTCACCTGGCAGGCCTCCGCAAATGACTATCGGGGCGGTGTCCAGGGACTCGAGCGCGACACTCACGACCTGACGAGCTGGGACCTGAACATCAGCCCGAAAAAAGCCTTCCCCGATGTACTCAACTTCCCCACGCTCACCGAGGATCAGTGGGTCACAGACATCAAATACCGCATCACGGCCGAAATAAGGATGCCGGACGGCCGGGCGGAGCTCTCGACGTACGACATCACGCACATCAACTCACCGTCCAAACCGTCCGCAAACGACACCGCGCTCCGGCCGTTGCGCGCGCTGTGGCATACGACGCATGCGACGGCGCGGTGGCACTTCTGGTCGTCGGTGGCGATGAACAACTGGTTGCGCGCCAACGCCTCACTGCTGCACACCCCCGATCGCGTCGCTGACGAATACGCCGTGGACGACACGCCGCCCGGCCATGAGTTCGGCACCGGAGTCACGGAAGTGCCGTTCTATCCCGGCGCCGCGCGCTACGACTTCTTCAACAACGACGCCTACGACCATTTCCGGCAGACGGCGAATGCCGCGCTCAACGGCGCTCCGGTCACGGGTCAGGCAGCCGCGCGCGATGTGCTGGTGACGTGGATCAACGCCACGAGAAACCATCTGGCCGCGCTGGCCGCCAACGCCGACGTCTCCGAGGTGCAAACCGGCGACGGCAGTTTGTGCGGAGCCAGTCTGAAAAGCGGCGATCGGCTCCCCGAGGAATGGCTCCGCAAGCTGCTCCAAACCGGCAAGATCCTCGACGCGAACGGCCAGATTATTCTCGACCTGACCGACCGCGTGGCTGCCACCTGGACTCTGCCGCCCGATCGGGTCTTCTACGGATGCACCCATAACTACGACATCAACGTCCTCGTCGACCGCTGCCGTATCGACGACCTCAACGCCGCCGCTTGCGTGCCGGGCCGGCACACCCTGATACGGACAAGCATCACCACCCAGCCGCAATCGTGGACGGTCAACAGCGGAGCGCCGGCCACCCTGTCCGTGATCGCCGTTGGAAGCAATCTCCACTATCAATGGTATGTAGGCAACAGCTCCAACTACGCGCAACCCGTGGCGAACGCCACCGGTGCAACGCTGCAGGTCGCCCCGGACGCGACGACCGCGTACTGGGTCTTCGTCAGCGGCGCGCTGGGTGACGCCACCAGCGTCACAGCCACCGTCACCGTGAATGGCAGTGCCGGAGGTCCATGCAACAGCGCGCCGGTCATCAATACCCAGCCGCCGGCCCAAATCGTCACCCTTCCCACAAACGGGGCCGTCATCGGGGTCAGCGCCAGCGGCGAGAACCTTCATTACCAGTGGTACATCCGCGATCTCGATGGCGCCGGCATCCCCATCGCCGGAGCGACGCTCTCGAATTACGTCTCGTACAACCTTGGGTGGTACTTCGTCCGCATCTCGAATGCCTGCGGCACCGTGGAGAGCAGCTATACGACGATCGTATTCGGCACCACGTGCGGCAGCCCGGCGGTGCGTTCGATGACCGCTTCGCAGACGTCGATCACGGCAGGCCAGAGCATCACGCTGTCAGCCGACGTGAGCGGCAATCAGCCGGTGTCAATCGTCTGGTACCAGCACACGCCGAACGGCACCTGGGTAACCATCGGCAGCACCGCGCAGGTTACGGTCACCCCTCCGGAAGATCTGACGGAGTACTTCATCAGCGCGGGCAACGAGTGCGGCAGCATGATCAGCAGTCAATCGCTCGTGATCCATCTCTGCACGCCGCCGGTGATCACCCAGCAGCCGGCGGCGCCGCCCCGCTTCTCGAACTTCGGGCAGTCAGCACTCCTCAGCGTCGTCGCCACCGGCTCGGACCTGCACTACGAGTGGAGCCTGAGCGGTTCGGCGATCAACCACGATGCACCTGATCTGCTCGTCGGCGCGCCGGCTGCCTCGGTTTTCGTCAGCGTCCGCGTCTACAACGACTGCGGCTCGGTCGACAGCACATCGATCACGATCGATCCTCCATGCAGTCCGCCGGTCTTCCAGACGCAACCGCGGGACGGAAGCGTCGGGCCCGGCCAGCCAATCACGCTCACGGCCGGCGCTCTCGGATCGCCGGTGCCTTCGTACCAGTGGTACGTCAAGGCACCCGGCGATGCCGCATTTGCCGCGATTCCCAACGCGGTCTCGGCGAGCGTCGCCGTCAGCCCGGCTGTCGATCTGACGCAGTACAAAGTCGTGGCCACGAATGCCTGCGGCATGGCGGAGAGTGACATCGTCTCGATCGCCGTCACCACCGGGTGCATCGCCCCTCACATCACCACCGATCCGATCTCCCAGGCGATCTCGTACGGCGACAGCGTGACACTCAACGTCTCCGCCACCGGCACCGGCGTGTCCTTTCAGTGGTACGCGATCGACGGCACACCTCTCAGTGGCCAGACCGCATCGTCGCTGACCGTCACACTGCTGCAGACGGCCAGTTATTACGCCGTGGCCTCCAGCTCGTGCGGTTCCGCGCAAAGCGCCGTGGCGACTGTCACCGTCAACTGCGTCGTTCCGGCCATTACGACGCACCCGCAGTCGCAAACGCTGACCGTTGGGCAGGTCGTGCTGATCAGCGTCAATGCCTCGGGTGCGCTCCTGCACTTCCAGTGGTACGAGCAGCGCCCGGCCGATGCCATGCCGCTGGCAATCTTCGGCGCGGATTCAAATGCCCTCACCGTCGGCGGCAGCAGCACGCCAAGCGGAACGAAATACACCTGCCGCGTCTTCAACGGCTGCGGGTCCGTAACGAGCGATGAAGCCGTAGTGAGTTTCCAGTAAGTAGTCACGAGGGCGGCCGCCAGGCCGCCCTCGTTGTCTACCTCGGTGAATACGTCACAGATCGGGAAGTAACAACGCTCTTGCCGAGTGCGCTTGCCCGATCGTCCTGCTCATTGCGCGAGGCGTAGAGGCGATCGCCAAAGACGGCGAACTTCCACTGTTCTTTCCTGACGTTTCCCGCCTTCAGAAAGAGCACCGACGCCGGCCGCGAACGGAGCCTTCGCCGGATAGCGATGCAGAACCTCGCGAAGATCGGCAAGCGGATCGGCTGCTGCCGGCAATGCCGCGATGGAACCGGCAAGCAACAGAAGGAGCGTTCGTGACGCAATCATGACGTTCGCCATTTTAGATGGCCGTTATCCTTCTCATCAGGTCATCAACGATGAAGACACTCTGCGCTTCGATCCTCCTCCTCTGCGCGGCCCTCACGGCATATGCGCAATTCACCTCTCCGCTGGCGACCGGCGTGCGCCTCGATCCTGCAGGCCAATCGATCGACCTCGGCAGCATGCCGCTGGGGATGGCGATTGCGCCGGGCGGCGGGAAGGCTGCCGTCGTGCTGAGCGGCTGGCGCGAGCAGGGGTTGCAGATCGTCGACCTGAAATCGCGCGCGGTCACGCAGACGATCAAGCAGGAAGCTGCCTTCTACGGCATCGCCTTCTCGCCGGACGGGGCGCATCTGTACGTCTCCGGCGGCAATGACGACTCGGTCTTCTGCTATACGTGGAAGGACGGGAAGGACGGCGCCGCCGCGCTGGAGCGGAAGATCGTCCTCGGCAAGCAGAAAGAGGACAAGACCGGCTCGCGCTATCCGGCCGGACTGGCCGTATCGAAGAACGGCCGCTATCTCTACGTCGCCGAGAACGTCGGCGATGCGCTCGCCGTCGTCGATCTGGCCACATCCGCCATCGAACGGCTCCCGACCGACCATTACCCGTACGCGGTGGAGGTGGCCGCGGACGGGAACGTCTACGTTTCGGCCTGGGGCGGCGACACGATCGCGATCTTTCACGCGCGCCCGGATGGAACGCTTTTTCGCAAAGCCCGTCTGCACGTGGGACGCCATCCGTCGGCTCTGGCGACGAACAAGTCAGGCTCGCGGCTCTTCGTCGCGCTGGCGGGGAGCGATCGCATCGCTGTCGTCGACACACATTCACGAAAAATCGTGCGCATGTTGAGCGACCGCGCGCCGGGCGGGCCGTCCGAAGGGAGCACGCCAAATGCGCTGGCGCTCGACGACACGCGGCTCTACGTCGCCGAAGGCGACAACAACGCCGTGGCTGTCTTCGACCTCGACACCTGGAAACTGGCAGGACGGATCCCTACCGATTGGTATCCGACCGCCGTCGCCGGCTCAGGATCTGACCTGCTCGTGCTGAACGGCAAGGGGCACGGCAGTCATGCCAATCCCACCGGCCCGACGCCGGGCTTGGGGATTCAGCGCCCCCTCGGTTATGCGCTCGGGCAGCTCAACGGGACGCTGCGCATCATTGCAAAGACCACCGCGCTGGCCGGGTATTCGCGCCGCGTCGCGGTGGCGAACAATTGGAACGCCGTACATCCCCCGCGGCGCTATCCGCCGTTCAAGCACGTCGTCTACATCATCAAAGAGAACCGCACCTACGACCAAATCTTCGGAGACCTGAAAGAAGGCGACGGCGATCCAGGCCTGGTCTTCTTCGACAGGACCTCGACACCGAACCATCGTGCTCTTGCCCTGCGTTTCGGACTCTTCGACCGCTTCTTCACCAACGCCGAGGTCAGCTCGCAAGGGCACATCTGGTCGACCGCGGCGTACGTAACCGACTTCGGCGAGAAGACGATACCCTCGGGTTACTCCGACCGCCGCGGCGCCATCGACGGCGAAGAGATCGACGAGCCGGAGAACGGCTTCCTCTGGACGCTGGCGAAGAAGGCAGGCGTGTCGTTCCGCGATTACGGCGAGATGGTGAACGGGCCGCAGGGCTGGCCGAAGACGCAGGCGGAGCTCGGCGGCGACATCAGTCCGATCTATCCGCCGTTCAATGTCGAGATCCCCGACCAGAAGCGCGCCGATGCCTGGATCGAAGAGCATCAGCGTTTCGTCGCCGACGGCAACATGCCGGCGCTCGAGGTGATGCACCTCGCCTCCGATCACACCGCGGGCGGCAATCCGAAATACCACTCGCCGCGCGCCTACATGGCGGACAACGATCTCGCCCTCGGGCGCATCGTCGAGGCGTTATCAAAGTCGCCGTACTGGCGCGATACGGTCGTGTTCGTGCTCGAAGATGATTCGCAGGCCGGCCCCGATCACGTCGACTCGCATCGCGGACCGCTGCTGGTCATCTCTGCATACAACCGCCCGGGGACGATCCACCGCTTTGCGAACACCACCGACGTCATCGCCGCCATCGAAGACATCCTCGGTCTCGACCGCCTTTCAAAGTTCGACTACTTCAGCCGGTCACTGGCAGACGTCTTCAGCGCGGCACCCGACCTGACCCCGTACGCCGCGATCACGCCGGAGACGAGTCTCGAGGAGATGAACCCGGCGAAGACCGCGGCCGCGAAATTGTCCGAGGGAATGGACTTCCGCGGACCGGACCGGATCGATGACGCGCGCTTCAATCAGTTGCTCTGGCTAATGATGAAAGGCGCGCGGCCGATGCCGGTCACCCAATCCAGAACGTCGCTGCACCTGCTGCAGATCAGTCAATGACTGTCGCCTTCTGGACTGAACTCACGCGGAGGCGCGGAGTGCGCGGAGAAAGAAGTTTCTCGCCGTCTCCTCCGCGTCTCCGCGTCTCCGCGTGATCAAGTCGTTCGCGAGATCGTGACCGGGCGCACGTAACGTTCGTCGTTCGAGGGAGACAATTACTTCCTCATGAAAAGCCTCCTCCTCGCCGTTGTCCTCGCGAATCCGATTCTTTTCGTCAGCCAGGTGCCGGTGCCCGGCGACTTCACCTCCGTCGCCTCGACCTTCGGCAACCAGATCGCCACCGTTCAGGCGGCACCGCGCGGCGGCGACCTCTGGATCCGGTATCCCGACGGCACGACGAAGAACCTCACGCGCGCGGCGGGCTTCGGGGCGAGCGGGATGCAGGGGGCGAATGCCATCGCGGTGCGCGAGCCGTCGGTCCACTGGAGCGGTACGAAGGCGCTGTTCAGCATGGTCGTCGGCGCGCCGAAGCAGCAGTACGTCTGGGAGGACTACGTCTGGCAGATCTACGAGATCAGCGGACTTGGCGAGACTGACACGCCCGTCATCAGGAAGATCGCCAATCAACCGGCGGGCTACAACAACGTCAGCCCGTTCTACGGCACCGACGATCGCATCCTCTTCACCTCGGATCGGCCGCGCGGCGGTGAGCCGCACCTCTATCCGCAGCTCGATGAGTACGAGGAGGCGCCGACGGTCACGGGACTCTGGAGCCTCGACCCGGCTACGGGCGACTTGCGCATGCTCAATCACACGCCGTCGGGCCTCTTCTCCCCGTCGATCGACAGCTTCGGCCGGGTGATCTTCACGCGCTGGGATCACCTGCAGCGCGATCAGCAGGCCGACACCGATGCCACCGAGGGGGGGACGTACGGGACATTCGACTACGCCGATGAGTCCGCGGGCGCGGCGCGCGGCGCGGGCGTCGAAGTCTTCCCCGAGCCGCGCAGCGCGCGCACCGATCTCCTGGCCGGCACGAACCTGCAGGGCAACAGCATCAACCACTTCTTTCCGTGGGAGATCAACGAAGACGGCACGTCGGAAGAGACGATGAACCACGTCGGCCGGCACGAGCTCCACAGCTACTTCGACAAGAGCATGAGCGGCGACAGCGGCGTGCGCGAGTTCATCGCCGCATCGAGCGGCCGGACCAATCCGAACGAGGTCGAGAATCTCCTGCAATTGCACGAGGACCCGGCCCATCCCGGCGTCTACTTCGCCGTCGACGCGCCGGAGTTCCAGACGCACGCCTCCGGACAGATCGTCCGCTTCGGCGCGGAGCCGGGGCTGCCGGCGGACAAGATCATCGTCACCTACATCACGCCACGATCGACGCGCGATGTCATCGACGGAACACCGCCCGCCGATGCGTCGGGTCACTATCGCGATCCTCTCCCCCTCGCCGACGGCACGCTGCTGGCCGTGCATACGAGCGAGCTCCGAGGGGACAGCAACGACGGGACGCGCCCCGCTCCGAAGTCGCGCTACGCCTTTCGCCTTCGGACGATGGTGCTGCAGAACGGCGTCTACGTACCGAGCGATCTGCTGACGTCCGGCATTTCCGGCAACGTCTCGTATTGGGATCCCGACGAGCTGGTGACATGGTCGGGCACGATGTGGGAGCTGAATCCGGTGGAAGTCCGCGCGCGTCTCCGTCCCGCGCTCCGCACGACGGCGCTCGAGGAACCGGAGGCGAAGATCTTCCGCGACGAGGGCGTCGATCCGGCCGCGTTCCGAGCCAACCTCGCCGCGCGCGGTCTGGCCTTGATCGTCAGCCGCAACGTTACCTCGCGCGATGCTGCCGACAAGCAGCAGCCGTACAACCTCCACGTCGCGGGGAGCAGCACGCAGAAAGCCACCGACAGCGGCAAGGTCTACGACGTCGCCCATCTTCAGCTTTTCCAGGCCGACCAGCTCCGCGGCCTCGGCGGCACCACATCACCGAAAGCCGGACGCCGCGTGCTCGCCCGCACGATGCACGACGCCGCGGTGAAGAATCCGCCGACCACCGGCCCGGCCGGAAGCGTCCAGATCGCCGCCGACGGCTCGATGGCCGCCCTCGTCCCCGCCCGCCGCGCCATGAGCTGGCAACTGACCGACGGCACCGGCACGCCCGTCGTCCGCGAGCGCTACTGGCTGACCTTCCAGCCCGGCGAAGTGCGCGTCTGCAGCGCCTGCCACGGCGTCAACTCGCACGACCAGCTCGGCGCCGTCGCGCCACAGAATTCTCCCGAGGCACTGCGGGCGATGCTGCGCTTCTGGAAGACGACGACCCAGACAGGGCGGCGGCGGGCGGCGGGGAAGTAGCGTTGCTAACCATTCGCAATTCGCGAATTGCGAATGGAAGCCTTTAATCGTCTGCGTCAAAGGATGAATGATGAGCCCGCGTGTGCGCGCGATCACACGTCCACATGACGCCGGACATCCATCCGTGCGAACGCCCGTTCCTACAGTAGCCGCATGCATGAAACATTCGATCCACGAGTGACGCCGTGGCAGATCGACGTGTCGGAATTCGAGGAGATCGGATCGATGCACGATCAGATGCAGTTTCTTCTGCGTTTCGCGGTGCTGGCGCCGTCGAGCCGCAATACGCAACCGTGGATGTTTCGTATCACGGCCGATGGAGTCGACGTCTACGCTGATTACTCGCGACGTCTCACGACCATCGATCCCGATGACCGGGAACTGCTCATGAGCGTCGGCGCCGCAATCACCAACTTTCGCATCGCCGCGGCGCACTTCGGTTTCACGGCCAGCGTCCGCTACCACACCCAGCCGGAGCACGAGCTGGTTGCCTCCATCAATGTCCGCGAGACATGCCTCCCCGATCCCCACCTCTCCTCGCTCTTCGCCGCGATTCCAAAACGGCATACGAATCGCGCGCTCTTCGATCACAAGCCGATCGGTCCCCGGGCATGGTCGCGCGTATGCGACGTTCTCGAGCGGTTTCCGGAGACGTTCAACGTCGTTCTTCCGGACGAGAAGCATCAGGCCGCGGAGTTGATCGATTACGCCGAACGGGTTCAGATGACGCGTCCGGCTTTGCGAGCCGAAATGGCTGATTGGATTCGTGCGGATGACGGACTGCACACCGACGGCATCGCCGCCGAAGCCTTCGGCGTCCCTCGTTTCCTGGCGTCCCGCGCCTCATGGTTTGTACGTCAATTCGAAGCAGGCGCATGGCATGGACCCCGCGACCGGCGCCTCGCGGACAGCGCATCGGAGCTCGTGATCGTCTGCGCGAATGACGATCGCGTATCGCTGCTCCAGGCCGGTGAAGCGCTCGAGCACCTGTTGCTGACGATCACGGACGCCGGCCTTCAGTACTCATTTCTCAATCAGGCAATCGAAGTAAAGAGTCTGCGCGAGCGCGTGAAGATGCTTGCGGACTCGAAGACCCCGGCGCAATTGCTCATTCGGATCGGAACGGCTCTGCCGGTCGATCAAATGACTCCGCGGCGGACGGTCGGCTCGGTCAACATGCGAACGGATCACTCATGACGGCTTGCCCGATGGCCACAATCGTCTCCAGCGCTGAAGAAATCGAGATCGAGGCCTTTGAGAGCCTCAAACCGCGGCTCTGTGCGCTGTGGGACACCGTTTTCCCGGGCGATGAAGAGGCCTACACCTCGGTCATTGTGCCGTCGCTCACGCTCGATCAGGCGGAGATGGCCAAGATCCCCGCCATCCACTGGTACGAAGAGCGGCTGCTCTTTCTGCTCATGCGCCTGAGGAATCCGCAAGCGCGCGTCGTGTACGTCACGTCACAGCCACTCCATCCGGTCGTTCTCGACTACTACCTGAACCTTCTCGCGGGGATCCCGGCCAGTCATGCGCGGGCGCGGCTGACGCTTCTCTGCGTGTACGACAGCTCCCCGCGCTCCCTGACGGAAAAGATTCTCGAGCGTCCTCGGGTCATCGAACGCATCCGCGCCAGCATTCCTGATTCGCAACGTGCGTATCTCACCGTCTACAACTCCACTCCTTTGGAACGCAAACTGGCTGTCCGGCTCGACATCCCGCTGAATGCGCCGGATCCTCGGCTGATCGGCTACGGATCGAAGTCAGGCGCGCGGAAGCTCTTTGCCGGCATCGGAGTCGATCGGCCATACGGACGCGAGGACCTTCACACGGTCGATGACATCGTCAGCGCGCTCGTTGCCATCCGCGCCGCCCGGCCCGAGACCCGGCGCGCGCTGCTCAAACTGAACGACGGATTCTCCGGCGAAGGAATCGCGCGCTTCGAATACCCGCCTGTCGCCGACGCTGCTTCCATTCTCCGGACGCTGCATCAACTGCAGTTCTCCGTCGAATCGGAATCGGTTGCGACGTTTCTGTCGAAGTTCGCCGCCGGCGGCGGTGTCGCCGAGGAGATGATCGAAGCGCTCGAGGTGCGCTCGCCGAGCGTACAGCTTCGGATCAACCCGCGGCAGGAAGTGATCCTCGCCTCCACCCACGAACAGATTCTCGGCGGACCATGCAAGCAGGTCTTCCTCGGCTGTGTGTTTCCGGCCGACGATGACTACCGCATCGAGCTGCAGCGCCAGGCTCTGATCATCGGGCAGGCACTGGCCGCTCGCGGCGTCATCGGCCGGCTCTCCGTCGATTTCCTCGCTACCAGAAATGATCCGATGGATCGGTGGCGATTGTCCGCCATCGAGATCAATCTTCGGATGGGAGGGACGACGCATCCCACCCTGGCGCTTCGCTTCCTCACCGGAGGCGAGGTGGATCCAACCTCGGGGTTGCTGCATGGCCTTGACGGGCAGCCGAAGTACTACCGCGCCTCCGACAACGTCCAGTCGGAGGCGTACCGAGGACTTCTCCCGGAAGATCTCATCGAGATCGTCACCATGAACCGGCTCGATTTCAACCACCGGACCACGACCGGCGTCGTCTTTCACATGATCGGGGCGGTCTCGGAGTTCGGGAAATTCGGAATGACCGCCATCGCCAACAGCCGCGAGGAAGCAGAGCGTCTCTTCAACCGCACGATTGACGTGCTCGATCGCGAAACACGAGGAGGGCAAGATGAATGAAACCATCGTCACACGCGATCCTGCCGGGGCGCGCCTGCACCGGAACACGACGAATGAAACGATCGTCACGCGCGAAACCGCCGTGGCGCGCCTGCGCCGGAAGCTGATCGCAATGCAGGAAGAGGGAAAATCCGTTTGCCGGATCGCGGCGGAGAAAGGCCTCTTTTGCCGCGGCTTCCGCCGGTACGGGGACGACGAGCTCCGTTTCCGATACGCGGCAACGATCGAGAACGCCTCGCAGCTCACGCGCGCTGAACTGGAAGAGCACGCCAACGCCTGGCAACTCGCGCGGCAGAAGCAGGAAGGGACACTGCTCTGTTGCGACGTACAGTTCATGACCTACGAGACCTGCCGCGCCTGGGACGACTTCTCCAACGAGGAGCTGTCGCGTTTCTGCACCGAGATGCTCGGTGAGAACGTACGCGTGACGGGGAAGGTCTCGCCCGCGGTCCTGTGAGCGGTTCTCAGCCGCCGGCACGGCCTACGGTGACGAATAGTCCGCCCTCATGGCCGAGCGACTTGATCCATCCGATCTGCGCCAGCAGTTGCTCGGGATTCCAGTCGTCACCGGCGTTGGCGAAGAGATCCTCCGACTCCTCTGCCAGCAGTGCGCTTGGATAGGCGCGAACGTATTCGACCTCGTTCTCGGCGAACCATCCCTGCACTTCGGCCAGCGTATGCCGGTGCTCCTCGGGGTGCTCGTATTGATCGCGGAGCCAGGCCTCGCGTCGTGCGGGCTCATTCCTGCGATCGCGCAACACGGGATCGAAGAGCGTGAATCGATAATCGGTCAGCCTTGCCACCGTGCGGCGCAATCGCAGCGGGATTCGGGCGATGGCGTTGTACAGGCCGAGGACGATCATTCCGCCGGGGCGGGCCAGCCGCACGATGCGCGCAAAGGCGGCGCGCGGATCGGGCGTGTGATGCAGAACACCCGAGGAGTAGACGATGTCGAATCCGCCATTGCGAAGGGCGGGACGATTCAGATCGGTCTGAACGAAGCGGACCTGGTGATCGAGTCCGAAGCGGGTTGCCGCGGCGGCGCCGAGCTTCAGCGAGGCGCGGGTGAGATCGGCGCCGACGATGAGCCGGTCGGCGCGAGCGAGGTAAAGGCTCATCTGGCCGGTACCGCATCCGAGGTCGAGGATCGTGGCGTCGCCGGGGATGGCGGAATCGAGCATGCGCGCGAATACGCTCCGTTCGGCGCGGGCCCGCAGCCAGTCGACGCTGTCGTTCGGCGGATAGCCGGGGAAGGGATCGCGCTCGTAGAAGCGGCGCACCGTTTCCGTTCGCGCGTCGGAAGCGGCGCGCAGGTCGGGGATGTCGTCCGGCGCTCCGAACGATGTGCCGCAACCACGGCATGCCCAATCCCCGGTGAGCGTGCCCTGGCACGTCGGACAGGCCAGCAGATCGTTGAAGTCCACCGTCAGAAAATCGAGTAGATGAACGGCGCCAGTGCTTCGACGGTCGTGGCCAGGATCAGCAGCAATCCTGTCAGACAGAGAAAGACAGCCAATGGGATGAGCCAGCGCTTGTGGGCCTCGCTTCGCCAGAGGCCGGAGGCCAGTTCCGAGATCGATCCTGCCGCGCTGCCGAACACGATGACGCCGCGCCGGATCCTGCCGCGTTTCCTGATCATGCCACTTCCTCCTTTCGTTTCGTCAGCAGCGAGCCGCGCTTGCGCACGCGCGTGCGGTCGCCGACCAGCACGTCGATGCCGCAGCGAAGGAAGGTGGAGTAGCCCTCCACCGTTCGGTTGACGATCGGCTCGCCGGCCAGATTGAGCGAGGTGTTGAGCAGGACGGGGATTCCGCTGCGGCGTCCATACTCCTCGAGCAGCGCGTAAAGGCGTGGCGCCATTTCGCGCTCCAGCGCCTGCACGCGGGCCGTGCCGTCGACATGCGTGATCGCGGCCAGCCGCTCGCGCCATTCGGGACGGACCGGGAAGACGCCCGACATGAAGCGCGCCAGGCGCGCGCCGCCGTTGGGCAGCTCGAAGTAGCGATCCGCCGCCTCGATCGGCACGACGGGCGCGAACGGGCGGAATTGCTCGCGATATTTGATCTCGCGGTTGATGCGGTCGCGCATGGCGGCGTCGTGCGGCGCGGCCAGGATGCTGCGGTGGCCCAGCGCGCGCGGACCGAACTCCAGTGCTCCCTCCATCCAGCCGACGATACGACCCGTCATCAGATCGTCGGCTGTCTGCTCGATCAGCGTCTGCTCGTCGAGCGCGTCAACGAGTTGATTGTCTTCCGCGGCCACGCGCGCGAGCTCGGCACCGCTCACCGAGGGCCCCCAGAATGGATGGTCGGGAACGTCGCGGTCGGCATTTCCGAAGTGAATGCGGTCGGCGTAAAGCGCGGCGCCGAGCGCGCATCCGGCATCTCCGGGAGCGGGAGGAACGAAGAGGCGGTCGAATCCCGACTCGGCCAGGATGCGTGCATTGGCCACACCGTTGAGCGCCACGCCGCCGCCGAGGCAGAGATCGGAGAGGCCTGTCTCGGCTTGAAGGTCGCGCGCGATGCCGACCAGCATCTCTTCAAGGACGCTCTGCACGCTCGCGGCGATGCCGGCGAAACGGCGGCCTTCGTCGGTCGTGAGATCGATCGGATCGTAAGGATTGCGCGGCGGACCGAAGAGATCGACGAACCGCGACGAATAGGAGCGCGCGGACGTGGTGTGGAAGTCGAAGTAGTCGAGGTCGAGGACAAAAGAGCCGTCGGGCGTTCGGCGAATGACCTTGCGCACGTCATCGATCATCGACGGTTGACCGTAGCCGGCCAGGCCCATCACTTTGTACTCGTCTTCGTTGACTTTGAACCCGAGGTAGGCCGTGAAGGTGGAGTACAGCATGCCCAGCGAATGGGGGAAACGGATCTCGCGCAGAAGGGTGATGTCCGTGCTGCCGTCGGCACGCCGTTCGCCGTGACCGACGGAGAGCGTGGCCCACTCACCAACGCCGTCGGTGGTCAGGATGGCCGCGCGGCGCGTCGGCGCCGTGAGAAACGCGGCGGCGGCATGCGACTGGTGATGCTCGGTGAAGAGGACCTTGCGGCCGGGCACGCCGAGGTGGGAAGAGATGATGCCGCGCACCCAGACCTTCTCGCCGAGCGAGTTCTTCATCGCCTTCGGAAACATGCGCCACGAGCGCGGAAAGGCGCGCAGGGCGCAGGTGAGGATGCGCTCGAACTTCAGCATCGGGCGCTCGTAGAAAACGACCGCGTCGAGCGCCTCGGGCTCGATGCCGGCGTGATCGAGACACCATTCGATGGCACAGAGCGGGAAGGCCGCATCGCTCTTACGGCGCGATAGTCGCTCCTCCTGCACGGCGCAGACGGGCACGCCGTCGACGACCAGCGCCGCGGCGGCATCGTGATAGTGCGCGGAAATGCCGAGAATCTTCATGTCAGTACTGTCGCCTCAGAGAGTTGTTGCGCTCCGGCGAGACCGGCGTCCAGCCGGCGTGCTCGCGTTTCGCGGCGCGTTTGGCGAGCCAGGCAAACGGAGGCAGAACGACGAAGTAGTAGATCGTCAGCAGGACTCCGCCGATGGCGCCGGCCAGTGCGCTGGCCAGGCGCAGATAAGCCTTCCAGAGTCGGGTCAGGCGCGCCTGCCAGAGACGCCAGCGGTGGCGCTCGGGCGCGACGCGAACGAGTTGGGTGAGCGTGTAGTTCATATGAAACATCTCGTCGCGGAGAATCTCGTCAAAGACGCCTTGCGTGGCAGGATCGGATCGCAATACGTTGCGATAGACGGTGAATCGGCTGGCGGCGGATTTTTCGGCGACATGGAGAAAGGCCAGCATCGTGCCGTCGGACTCCTGATCGACCTGCAGGTCGTCGAGGCCATGCCCGGCCGGAGCAGGCCAATCCGCGACAGACGCCATCTCGCCGCGCCGCGGCAGACTGCGCTGAAGGGCCGCGGCGCGCCGGCGGAAAAGGATCCCGTGCCGCTGTTCGTCGGTGGCGTGCACCAGATAGAGCCGGCGAAGGAGCGGGTCGGAGGTCACCTCCGCGGCGCGCAGCAGGTCGCGGCCGCCGTCCGTCTCCGTTTCGCCGAAGCGGAGTAACTTTTGCACCCGGCGATCGGGATCGCGCCAGATCCAGTGATGGATCGGCGTGAGAATGCGATCGAACCGTGTCGCAGGTGCAGGTCGCGATGACGCAGGAGATGACATAGCGATGGTCTCAGTCGTCAGTTCATTCCGCAAGCATTTGCTTGCAGAGATTGCCGTGGGATGCATGGGCTGTGCCCTGGTCGCTTTTGCGATCGCCGCAAATCAGCAATGGCTCGACCGTCACTTCCTGCCGGGGTTCTTCGTCACGCGGGCGCAGTACGTCCGGCTGGAGACGGAAGTCCGTGCGGCAGCCGCGATCGCCGGAATCGCCATCGCGCTGCTCCTGCGACGTCCGATCGCGCGCTCGCTCGCCGGCCATCCGTCGCGCTCGCTGAGCACGTTGCTGGCGGTGCTCATGGCCTTCGGCGTTTCGGAACTGATGCTGCGCCGTATCCATCTCCGCGCCGCCGAGGAAGTGCCGGAACGGAAGGAGCCGCTGCGGTACCTCGACGCGCGGCTCGGCTGGCTCTTCGTTCCCTCGCGGGTCGGGTACCAGAGCAACAACGGGCGCCGCGTGCAGTACGCCTTCGATGGCAACGGCTATCGCGTGCCGCGCGTCCGCGAGCCGGTCGATTTCGAGCGTCCCTCTCTCGTCTTCACCGGCGAATCGATGATGGTTGGGGAGAAGCTCCTCTGGCGCGAGACGATCCCCGCCCAAACGGGCGCACTCCTCGGCATCCAGAGCGCGAACATCGCTGTCTCCGGCTATGCCACCGATCAGGCCTATCTGCGTCTGGCGACGGAGCTACCGCGCTTCAAGCATCCGGTGGCGGTCGTGTCGCTCTTCACTCCGGCGATCTTCGACCGCAACCTCGACGACGATCGCCCACACCTCGGCCTCAACCTCACCTGGTTGCCTCCGGCCCGGCACTGGCGTCTGCTGACGCTGGCTCGACGGCTGATCCGCTACCGCAGCGAGGAGTCGATCGAGCAGGGGATTCAGGTGACGCAACAGATCCTGCGCGCAACGATTCAACTGGCCCGCTCACGTGGCGCGGTGCCGCTCATCGTCGTGCCCCAGTTCTTCCCCGAGGAGCCGCGGGAGCGGGAGCTGCGGCGGCGAATTCTCGATCAGGCAGGCTTGCCGTACCTGCAGGTAGCCCTCGATCCTCGCCATCGCGTCCCCGATGACGGTCATCCGGATGCCGTGGCCTCGCAGACGATTGCGGTGGCGGTCGCCGATGCGCTGCGATCGCGCGGGCTCGTGGGTTCGGAGATGAGGTGAATGTTGCTGGGTTGCTGGGTTGCTAGGGTTGCTGGGTTGCGAAAAATCCGGCGACCTTTGCAACCTTATGCAACCCAGCAACCTTGCAACTCAGCAACCTTGCAACCCAGCAACCCAGCAACCTTGCAACCCAGCAACCCAGCAACCTTGCAACCCAGCAACCCAGCAACCCAGTCTGGAACCAATTCTGCAACCCGTTCCTTGCATGAGACGCAAATACACGAGCACGCTTGTCCTGGCCGGTTTCGCGCTGATGTGCTGGAGTTGCAGTCATGGACAAATTCCTCTGCCGGCGCCGCCGCCGGGCGCGTCCGGCGACGCCGCTCGCGGCGAATACATCGTCCGCAACGTGGCCGCCTGCGGCGGATGTCATGCCGCCTCGGAACGCGATCCCGACGGTCCGCTCAGCGGCGGACGGGAGTTTCACGATTGGCGGATCGGCACCGCGCGCGCGTCGAATCTCACGCCTGACAATGAGACCGGGCTGGGGACGTGGAGCGAAGCGGAGATCGTGCGCGCCTTGCGCAACGGCCAGCGCAGGGATGGACGGCTGCTCGCGCCGGTCATGCCGTACGAGTGGCTTCACGAAATGTCGGACGACGATGCCTTTGCCGTCGCCCGGTACTTGAAGAGTCTTCCCCCGGTCCGCAATCAGGTGACGCAGAGTCCGAGCATCTGGTTCAAGCTCGGCAAACTGTTCCTGGGTCCAAAACCGGCGCAGTCGGTCACGGCCCCGGCGCGAGCGGCGACGGCGGAGTACGGCGGCTACCTCTCCCAGCACGTCGGACTTTGCGCCGAATGCCATACGCCGCGCGGCGGCGTTCGATCGACGCCCGACATGAGCCGCCTGTTCGCGGGCATGAGCAATCCGCCGAAAGGCTTTCCGGCCAATCCATCCAATCTGACTCCGGACTCGACCGGCATCGCCAAATGGAGCGAGGATGATTTCCTCAAGACGATCCATACCGGAGTCGATCCGTCCGGCAATCATCTTCACCCGTTCATGCCGTGGAAAGAGAACCGGCGCATGACCGATGACGACCTGCGCGCGATCAATCGCTTTCTCCGGACCTTGCCGCCGATTCACAACGACGTGCCGCGCAAGCCGGCGGCCCCCGCGCCCTGAGGATTCGTGAGTCAGTACACACCTCTGCTCGACGTCGAGCGCGCCGCGGCGTTGCCGTCGCCGCGAATCGGCAGCCGCTTCCGCGACGCGGCCGCCGTGGCCACGATCGCCGGCCTTCTCGCCGCGGCCGCTCTGCGCGTGGCGCTCGTCTTCCGCTACCGGATCGACAGCGACGAGACGCAGCATCTGCACGTGGTATGGGCCTGGTCGCACGGGCTGCTGCAGTACCGCGACCTGTTCGACAACCACATGCCGCTGTTCCACCTCCTTTCCGTGCCGCTGCTGCGGCTGGCCGGAGAGAGACCGGAAACACTTCTCCTCGTTCGCATCGCCCTGCTTCCGCTGTTCGCGGCGATGGTGCTGCTCACCTACTCGATTGCCGCCAGTTGCTACTCGAGGCACGCCGCGATCTGGGCGACCGTGATCGGATGCTTCGCTCCCGACTTTTTCCTTTGCTCGATCGAGTTTCGTACCGACATTCTCTGGACCACGAGCTGGCTGGCGACCATGGCCATTCTGGTGCGATGGCCTCTCACTCCGCGGCGCGCCGCCTTTGCCGGCCTTGCCCTCGGCATCGCCGCCGCGACCTCGGCCAAGACCTCGCTGCTTGCGCTGAGTCTGGCCATCGCGGCGATTGCAACACACATCGTCACCCGCGACCGAGGCACTTCGGTTCGCCGGATCGCGAAATGTGCGCTCTGTTTTACCGCCGCCGCCCTCGCGCCGGTGGCAGCCATCGCGGCATATTTCTTCGCGCGCGGCGCGTGGAGCTCGTTCCTCTACTGCACGGTGACGCACAACATCGTGGCCTCCGAGCATCCGGGACGGTTGCTGTTCCTCCCTCTGTCGATCGCCCTGATGATTCCGGTGACGCGGCACATCGCGCGGGATGTGATCGACGCCGAAGTGCGACGGCGTCGTCTGCTGGTGTTCCTCACGGCAGCCATTTACGGCGCGGCGCTGGTCTCACTCTGGCCGATCGTGGAGACGGAGCACTGGCTGCCGTTCTACCCCCTCGCCGCGGCGGCGATCGTCCCGCTGCTCCTGCCCGCCGGCGGCGATCGAGCACCGCGTTGGGTGTTGGCGATCCTGGCGCTCGAGCTTTTCTGGATCGTGCGCGTGACCACTCCCTGGCGCAATCACACGGTCCCGTCGATGACTCTGATCGCACAAGCCATGACACTGACCGCACCCAACGAATCGGTGATCGACCTCAAGGGCGAGGTCGTCTTTCGCCGGCGCGCGTTCTACTACGTTCTGGAAAAACTGACGAAGAAGGCGATCTCGAGAGGCCGCTTGCACGACACCATCGCGGCCGACGTGCTCCGAACGAAAACGATGGTTGCCGTCCCTGACAACCCCAGCTTCCCGCCCCAGGGCCGCGCCTTCCTCCTCCGCAACTTCGTGCCGGTGGGATGTCTGCGCGTGGCAGGGATGCCTGTGACCGGCGGCCGCTTCCGGATCGAGATTCCAGGCGAATACTCGATCCTCTCCGATCGCGGAGAGTTCCTCGGCACTCTCGACGGCACTCCCTACGCCGGACCGCGTTTCCTCGCCGCCGGCAGTCACACGCTCGCAAACACCGCCTCCTCCCACGCCGCGGTGATCTGGCAACGGGCGGCAGCACTCGGCTTCTCACCCTTCGTCACCGATGCCCGATGCCACGATGACGGCTCTCGCGGCCTGGGGCCGTAGCCACCGGGCGAGCTCCAATTCAAGTTTTCTCGGCGTCACGTCCTTTGACAAGCCGACGGTTGACAAACCTGCTGGTCAGGCCCACGATATGCAGGCCCGACAGACTTCGCCGTCGTGATCGACGGCTTTGACGACGGAGGTGCTCGTGGAACTCTCCCGCCGCAGCTTCCTGAAGGCGACCACGGTTGGCGGAGCGATCGCGCTCGGATTCGACCTGTCGAAAGCACAGGCGGAAATGCGGGCCTTCAAGATCTCCCGTACGATCGAGACCCGCAGCACCTGTCCCTATTGTGCGGTGTCATGCGGCGTGATCATCCACACACTGGGCGACCGATCGAAGAACGCCATACCGGCCGTGGTGCACGTCGAGGGCGATCCCGATCATCCCATCAGCCGCGGAACGCTCTGCCCGAAGGGGATCACGCTCAAAGACGACATCACGAACAAAGACCGTCTTCTGACACCGAAAGTGCGCCGCCCGGGCTCCAATCAGTGGGAAGCGATCAGTTGGAATGATGCCATCACCCGCATCGCCAGGCATATCAAGACCACCCGGGACCGGAGCTTCGTCATCCGCAACGCAAAGGGGCAGGTCGTCAACCGCAATCCCGGGATGGCCATGATCGGCGGCTGCACCGACACGAACGAATTCAATTTCCTGCAGTGGAAGGCCATCACCGCGTTCGGCGTACCGTACAGGGACACCCAAGCCCGGGTTTGACATGGCCCCACGGTGACCAGTTTGGCCACCACGTTCGGTCGCGGCGCGATGACCAATGGCTGGGTCGACATCAAGAACACGGATGTCATTCTTGCCATGGGCGGCAACCCGGCGGAGAACCACCCCGTCGGCTTCAAGTGGTTCATGGAGGCGAAGAAGAATCGCGGCGCGAAGCTGGTAGCCGTCGATCCCCGCTTCACCCGGACCGCCGCTGTCGCCGACTTCTATGCACCGATTCGTCCGGGGACCGACATCGCTTTTCTCCTCGGCCTGATCCGCTATGCGCTCGAGACCGGCCGCTACCATCAGGACTACGTCCGGATCCACACCAACGCTCCGTACATCGTCAAGAGCGACTTCGCGTTCCACGACGGCCTCTTCTCCGGATGGGATGAGCAGAAGAAGCAGTACGTCAAGGACAGTTGGGGCTACGAGGCCGATCCGAAGACCACTGCCTACGGCCTCGATCCGACGATGCAGAATCCGCGTTGCGTGTTGCAGCTCCTCAAGCAGCACGTGGCCCGCTACACGCCGGAAATGGTCGAGCGCATCTGCGGTACGCCGCGCGAGAAGTTCCTCAAGGTCGCCGAGATCGTGACGTCCACCGGCAACGCGCAGCGCGCCGGCACGATCACCTACGCCCTCGGCTGGACGCAGCATTCGACGGCCGTGCAGATGATCCGCGCCGCGGCCATGCTGCAGCTCCTTCTCGGCAACGTCGGGCGGCCGGGCGGCGGCGTCAATGCCTTCCGCGGCCACTCGAACATCCAGGGAGCCACCGACACCGCCGGCACCTTCGAGATCCTCCCGGGATATCTCAAGACGCCGACGGGCGACCAACAGACGCTCGAGCAGTACTACACGGCCACCGTTCCGCAGCCGCTCAACAAGCAGGCCTGGCCTTCGATGAATTACTGGAGCAACACGCCGAAATTCATGGTCTCGCTGCTCAAGGCCACCTACGGAAACGCGTCGACGAAGGACAACGACTGGGGCTACGGATGGCTGCCGAAGGTCGATGGCAACTATTCGTGGATGTACATCTACGACGACATGTACCGCGGCTCTTCCATGCGCGCCGGCGGCAAGGAGCCTGGTCCCGAAGGGTTCATCACCTTCGGGATGAATCCGGTCGCTCTCGGGCCGAACTCAAAGAAGATGATCGCCGCCCTTTCGAAGCTGAAGTGGATGGTGGTCGTCGAAAACGCGGAGACGGAAACGGCCGGTTTCTGGAAGGCGCCGCAGGAGTACGGCGGCGCGCCGGCGGAACAGATTCAGACCGAGGTGTTCCTCCTCCCCGCCGCGAACTTCGCGGAAAAGGACGGCACGTTCACCAACTCCGCGCGGTGGCTGCAATGGAAGTGGAAGGCGCTCGACCCGCCGGGGCAGGCCAAGAGCGATCAGGAGATTCTGTCCCGCATCTTCCTGGCCGTGCAGAACCTCTATCGCACGGAAGGCGGTCCCGTTGCCGAGGCCGTTCTCAATGTGATCTGGCCGTACGCGAATCCCGCCAATCCCGACCTCTCCGAAGTCTTGAAAGAGATGAACGGCAAAGCGCTGGCCGACATCAAAGACCCGAAGGATCCGACGAAGGTGGCCAGGACGGCAGGACAACAGATCGACGGATTCGGCCAGCTTCAGGACGACGGCTCGACCATGTGCGGCAACTGGCTGCACTCCGGCGTCTATACCGAGGCCGGCAACAACGCCCAGCGCCGCAACACCGCCGACGATCCGAGCGGCCTCGGCATGTACCACAACTGGGCGTTCTCGTGGCCGGCCAACCGGCGCGTCATGTACAACCGCGCATCGGCGGATGAGCAGGGCCAGCCGTGGGACCCGTCCCGCGTCGGGATTCGCTGGGACGGTACCAAATGGACCGGCGACGTTCCCGATATGAAGCCGGATGCGCCTCCGGGAACGTTCGGCGCGTTCATCATGCTCCCCGAGGGCGTCGGCCGCCTGTACGCACCATCGCTGGTCGACGGTCCCCTTCCTGAGCACTACGAGGCGGTGGAAGCGCCGATCGCCAATCCGCTGCACCCGAAAGTCACCTCGAATCCGGCCGCCCTGACCTTCCACTCCGACAAGGATGCAATCGGCACCGCCGATCAATATCCGATCGTCTGCACCACCTACCGCCTCACCGAGCACTTCCACTATTGGACCAAGCACCAGCTCGACGGCGTTCTCAATCAATTGCAGCCCGGCTTCTTCGTGGAGATCCCCGAGCCGCTTGCCGCGCAGAAGGGGATCGCCAACGGCTCGAGAGTGAAGGTGACCTCGGCACGCGGCTCGATCGAAGGGACGGCCATGGTCACCAGGCGCCTGCCGACGATGAAGATCGACGGAAAAGATCTGTGGCACATCGGATTCCCGATTCACTGGGGCTTTGCGTCGGCTAAAGGTCACGAGGGGCCGCTGGCGAATTTCCTGACGTCGTCCTCCGGTGACGCGAATACCTGGACGCCGGAGTACAAGGCATTTCTCGTTCGGCTGGATAAGGCATGAGGAGCCGGCAATGAGCGAACAGGGACTCGAGATTCAGCGCTCCTCCGCCTCGATGTGGGGATCCCGGACCGGATTGCGCCATGCGCCGGCGGTCTCGAAGTACATCGACACGACCACCTGCATCGGCTGCAAGGCCTGCGAGGCGGCGTGCGTGGAATGGAACGATCTGCGGACCGTCGGTACGCATCAGGAGGGCACGTATCAGACGATGCCCGAGCTCGATGCGAACTTCTGGAACCTGATCCGCTTCAACGAGCGCACCACCTCGGGCGGCGATCCGATGTGGCTGATGCGCAAGGACCAGTGCATGCACTGCGCGGAGCCCGGCTGCCTGGAGGCCTGCCCCGCGCCGGGCGCGATCGTGCAGTACGCGAACGGCATCGTCGACGTCGATCCGAACCAGTGCATCGGATGCGGCTACTGTGCGACCGGCTGCCCCTTCGACGTGCCGAAGTTCTCCGAGAAGACCGGCAAGATGGCGAAGTGCACGCTCTGCGTCGACCGCGTGGAGGTCGGGCTCGAGCCCGCATGCATCAAGGCCTGCCCGACCGGCTGTCTGCAGTTCGGCACGAAAGATCAGATGGTCGCACTCGGCAATGCCCGGGTGGCGCAGTTGAAGGAGAACGGCTTCAACGAGGCCATGCTCTATGACCCGGCCGGCGTAAACGGTACGAACGTCGTGACCATCCTCGGCCACGGCCACCCGGAGTGGTACGGCCTGCCGGTCGATCCTCACGTCCCCTGGGGTGTCCGCGCCTGGAAAAACGTCGTCCGTCCATTCGGCGTCATCGCGGCCTTTGCGGCCGTGATCGGCGCGTTCATCCACTACACGGCATACGGACCAAAAGAGCCGCCGGCTGGAGGTGAATCATGAGCCGCGTTCTGGAAGGGCAGCACGGCCATCCCTCCATCGTCACCGCTCGCCGGCGCGACAACGTCGCCGTCGGTGACGTCATCGTCCGTCATCGCCTGGCCACGCGCCTCATCCACTGGTCCGTGGCCCTTACCTTCTTCGTTGCGCTTTTCAGCGGGATGCCGATCTGGACGCCTCTGTTCAGTTGGATGGCCGCTCTGGTCGGCGGACTCCATGCCGCACGCGTCATCCACCCCTATGCCGGCGTGCTGTTTTTCATTGCCTCGGTGTTTCAATTCTTCCACTGGTTGCCCGACATGCATTTCCGCTCGAGCGAGAAAGGATGGTTCGGCCCGACGCTGCTCCGGTACATGCGCTGGGAGACGGAGCCGTCGCCCGATGAGGGAAAGTACAACGGCGGACAGAAGATGTTCTTCTACGCGGCCTGTCTGGCGGCGCTGGGGCTGATTCTCACGGGCATTCCGATGTGGTTTCCGCTCTGGTTCCCCTCGCTCCTGCTGCGCGAGATCTGCATCCTCCTGCACGACATCACGTTCATCCTTCTGGCGCTCAGCGTCGTCGGCCATATCTACCTCGGCACGGCGGCGGAGCCGGGAACGTTCCGCGCCATGACCAGCGGCACGGTCACCCGCGTCTGGGCGCGATTCCATCATCCCGGATGGTTTCGTGACGTCACGGAAAAGGAGAATCGGCAGCAGTGATCAGCGCGGTCTACGAACAACGCGGCGCGCGCGCTTCGCTCCTCGCCGCCCGCACCGAGCCCGCGCGCGAGCCTCTCGAGTTCGCGGCTCTGGTCAGCAAGGCACAGGCCCGGCTGGCGGAAGCGCTGGAGAGCAGGACCTTTCGAGGAGTGTTTGCCGAAGATGCGGAAACGCTCGCCTCTCTTCACGAGCCGCTGATCCGAGTGATCGCCGAGCGCGGACCGGAACCGTTGGCGGCCACTGTCCGCGATCGTCTGCGAGACGACCTGCCAACGGCCTGCACGCGTCTCGGCGTCTACTGGAATGGCGACGCCACCACGGGCGACGACTACCTCTCGCGCCTGCTCATCCAGCCGTATGCCGAGGTGCTTCGTGCGCGCGGGGTTGCGCCCGATCGCGGTCACAAGCGGGGTCACTGCCCCTTCTGCGGCGCCCGGCCGTGGATCAGCGTGCGCAAATCGCCATCCTCCGAAGATGGCGGCCTCCGCTTCCTCTGCTGCTCGCTTTGCGGCCTGGAGTGGAACTTCAATCGCGGCTGCTGCCCGGCATGTTTTGAAGAAGATCCGTACAAACTCCCCGTCTTCCGCACCGAGGAGCATCCGCTGGTCCGGATCGAAGCGTGTGAGACATGCCGCCGTTACATCAAGTCCATCGACCTCACCCAGGACGCACGGCCGATCCCGGCGATCGATGACCTCGTCTCCCTGTCGATGGATCTGTGGGCGATGGATGAGGGTTTTGTCCGGATCGAGCCGGGGGTCGCCGGAGTCTGATCGACGATGGGAACGCGACTCGACGAGATGCTTTCGACTCAACGCGCCTTGCGCAGCCGCTTCGACGATTTCCGGCAGGCGCTGCGCCGCGAGAATCGCATGGCCATGGAAGTCGCCCTCGTCGATTTCGAACGGCACTTCCGCCGCTGGACCGACGCCGAGGAGCGCTCGCTCGTTCCGGCACTCCTGCGGGCGGAGATTGCCGGACGAAACCCTCAGCGCGAGCTTCGTCTCGAGTACGTGCAGATCCGCGAGCTGACGCGGTTTCTCCTGCAACAGTTGGGCGAAGGCGTCCGCTCAAGCCACCTGATCGGATACGTCGATAACCTCGACCGCCGTCTCCACGCGCACGAAAAAGACATGGGACAGGTCTACTACCCCGCCGCCGAGGAACGACTTACCGACGAGGAGTGGACGGCGCTGCAGTCGGCGCGGCCAGGGGACTGACAAGCAGGTGACTTAACAAGCGGCAACGCGACAGGAGGCCGAATGTCATACCGGATCGTGGTTTCTTCACTCATCGCCATGCTTCTTTTCCCCGTCATCGCCTCGGCGCAGGCAACGATCAAAGTCAACGACGACGTTTTCTTCAAGGTCGGCACCTTGATCCAGGCATGGGCCGACGATGCCGAGGATCCTACGACCACGGTCGATGCCAAGAACCTCTACCTGCGAAGAGTCCGATTGATCGTCGGCGGGCAGGTGGCCAGGAACGTCACCTTCTTCTTCGAGACCGACAATCCGAATCTCGGAAAAGCACCGAAGAACCTCAGCGGCGGCTTCATCACCCAGGACGCGTTCATCGAATGGAAGCCGTCGAGCGACGCCTTCATGCTCGACGCCGGCCTGATGTTCGTTCCTCTCTGCCGCAATTGCCTCGAGAGCGCCGCCACGCTCCTCTCGCTCGACTATGGCTCCTACACCTTCACGCAGAGCGCCGCCACCCAGTCATCCGTCGGCCGCGATACCGGATTTCAGGCCAAGGGCTATCTGGCTGATGGCCATCTCGAATACCGCGCCGGTATATTTCAGGGATTCCGCGCCATCGGCTCCAGCAATAGTCTTCGCACCGCCGGCCGCCTCCAATACAACGTATGGGACAAAGAGAGCGGCTACCTCTATCCCGGCATTTATCTCGGAAACAAGAAAATCCTTTCGTTCGGAGCCGGCCTCGATCACCAGCAGAACTACAAGGGCTACTCCGCGGACGTCTTCACGTCCATTCCGGCCGTGAACAAGAACGCCTTCAACGGAGAGCTCACCCTGCTTCACTTCGACGGCGGCACAACGTTCACCGCCATTCCCGAGCAACGGGACGTAACGGCGCAAGTCGGCTACTACCTGGCGCCCGCGAAGGTCATGCCGTGGCTCCGCGCGGAAGACCAGAATTTCCGTGCCGCCGTCAACAACGGACGCGACAACAAACGGCTCCAGGCCGGCCTGACCTGGTTGCCGAACGGTAACAACTTCAACATCAAAGGGGCCTACTCGCGCGTCCGTCCGCACACGGGCAACACCACGAACGAGTTCACCGTGCAGATGCAGTTCTTCTATTTCTGATCATTACCGTTCGACATCGTGCCGTCCGCTTTGTCACGATGCGCGGCATGAAACGACTGCTTGTCATCCCGATCCTGCTCCTCGCCTGCCACGCTCCGCGGCAACACGGCGTCACCATCGCCCGCGCCGGCAAGGCCAGCGCGCGCGTGCTGGTGACCACGGTCGGTGTGGCCATCAAGGAGACCGGCCCGGCGGAAACGGTGAAGCAGTTCGGAGAGGTCTACGCCTTCTCCCCCGAGGTCTTCGCCGTCCGCCGCGACCAGCCGACGCAGATCACCTTCTGGAACCTCCAGCCCGACGACGACCACGACTTCATGCTCACCGACCCGCAAAACCACGTCCTCCTGCAGACGAAGTTCGCCCCGCTCTCGAAGACGACGTTCGTCATGACCTTCCACGACGAAGGCGTCTACCCGTTCTACTGCACGATGCACCAGCCGGCCATGTCCGGCCAGATCATCGTGACGGAGCCGTAGGCGAACTTGCGCCGCACGCGCAACGCAACGCCGGCGTCTCGCCGGCACGGAGCGCTGGCGTCTCGCCGGCTGGCCCGGGGGCGTCTCGCCCCCGGTCGTTGGAGCTTGCGATACATTTCGTCGTTAACCTCAGCGGCGAGACCCTTCGGCTTCGCTCAGGGCAAGCTCTGCCGAGCCAGCCGGCGAGACGCCAGCGCTCCGTCGCATCGCATCAACGCAACCATGCCCGACATCACCAGCCCCACCTTCAAAGCCGACCCCTTCCCCTACTACGCGCAACTCCGGCGCGACTCGCCTGTGCACGAGGTCATGCTGCCCGGCCGCCAGCGCGCCTGGCTGGTCACGCGTTACGCCGACGTGCTCGCCCTCCTGAAAGACGAGCGCTTCGTAAAGTCGCGTGCGAATGTGGTCGGAAGCTACCGCGAGCCGTGGATGCCGGCCATGTTCCGCCCGCTGTCGCGCAACATGCTCGACCTCGAGCCGCCGGATCACACGCGCCTGCGAAGCATCGTCCAGAAGGCCTTCACGCCACGTTTCGTCGAGATGCTCCGCGATCGGGTCGAAACGATCGCCAACGACCTGCTGGCGGCGATGCCACAACGCCATCGAATGGACGTCATCGCCGACTTCGCCCTGCCGCTGCCGACCATCGTCATCGCCGAAATGCTCGGCGTCCCAGCCGAGCAGCAGCACCGCTTCCATCGCTGGTCCCAGTCCATCGTCGCCGCGAACTGGTCGAAGTGGTCGATGGTGCGCGCCGTGCCGAACGTGATGGCCTTCATCCGCTACATCCGGCGCCTGATCGCCTTGAAGCGCGCCCGGCCGGCCGACGATCTCGTCACCGCCCTCGTCGGCGAACACGAATCGGCGCACGAATCCGACGATCGCCTCAGCGACGATGAGCTCCTGTCGATGATCTTCCTCCTGCTCATCGCCGGCCACGAGACCACCGTGAACCTGATCGGCAACGGCACGCTGGCCCTGCTGCAACACCCGACTGAAATGCAGCGCCTGCGCGACGATCCGTCCATCCTCGCTCCCGCCGTCGAAGAGCTCCTCCGCTTCGGCAGCCCTCTCGAGACCGCGACTGAGCGATACGCCCGCGAACCGCTCACCTTCGCCGGCACCCCCCTCCCCGCCGGCGCCCTCGTCTACGCCGTCCTCGCCTCCGCCAACCGCGACGAGACGGTGTTCGACGATCCCGACCGCCTCAACCTCCTCCGCGACCCCAACCGCCACCTCTCCTTCGGCCTCGGCATCCACTACTGCCTCGGCGCACCGTTGGCGAGGATGGAAGGCCAGATCGCCTTCCGCGCGCTACTGCGCACGTTCCCCCATCTGCGATTGACGAACAAACCGTTGCGCTGGCGACGGGGGTTGGTGTTGCAGGGGTTGGAGGGGTTGGGGGTGGAGTGAGCGACTCTCGGACCGATAAACCGCCAGTAGCAAGTGCCTCAAGAAGGGCCGAGATGCCAACGGCAGCACACGATCGGACAATCTGCTGTCACCAGTCACCAGCGATCAGCGATCACTGCCAACCATTGCGGGCTCTTCGAGCATCACGACATTTGACCGCGTTTTACCCGCAGCGTAAAGCAACTTACTGCCGTCCCGTGACCAATCCAACGCAAAAGCCGTCTCGCCATCCACAAACGCCTCACTGGTCGCTGTACCCTCGAGCGGAATCTTCCACACCTCCAGCGAACCTCCACGCGGACTGAGGTACGTTAGGCTCTTTCCGTCCGGACGCCAACGTATCCACGGCATCCGGCTATCGCGCAACGATGTATGCCACAGAGATTTCGTCGTGCCATTGGAGAGATCCTCAATCACGATCGTCCAGCGATGCTGTTTTTGATCGAGCATGAATCCGGCCACGGTTCTCCCATCCGGCGACAGCGCTGGATGCAGAATTGTGCTGCTCGGATAATGCGCCTGAACAACATGACCACTTCGATCCACGATTGAATGCATCGGATTCTTTGAGTCATAAGTCGTAAAAATGATGCGGCCATTATCAGAACAATCCGGGAAAAAGCCCGCACCGACTTTCGTCTCGCTGCCATCCCCAGACCGCAAGACCACCGTAGGCTTTGGACTGAATGATGTGAAGACGATGGTGTCATCTCTGCATCCGCGAGGGTATACATCTCCCCACCTGTTGCCTTGCAGATGTGTGAGTGGTGCTGCTCCGGTTCCGTCGCCTCGCATCGACCACAGCTCACGACCAGTCGCACCGCTCTCGACATAAACAATCTCACCCCTCGATGTCCATGCGGCACCATAGACACCTCCATCTTCATGATTCGGAGACAGTGACCTTACACTCCAATTGTCCGAAGGAAACGCGATTCCCATCGCGACAGCCTTACTACGGTTGATCGCCGCTAGGTGCCGTCCGTCTGAACTCAAGGTCACACTTCCATAGTCGTCCACCGACGGAAACAGCGACTTCGCAGGGTTCCCTGGCGCTATCACCCACAAACGATGCCTGATGTCGCTATTGAAGTCCGCGGCCACAATGAGCCGGTCACGACCTAAAGGTGCCAAGGAACTGATTGACCACCATGAGTCTCGTGCAAACTGCCAGTCTCTCTCTGAGTCGGTTGCGTATGCGCGAACGGTCATCGATCGAGGGACGTTGACATTCCCCTGCACACAAGCGATGGCGTTTTCGCCCGGCAACCAGACCGGCGTAGCGCCATAGCTGAAAAAACTCGGCAGTGGGAGAGTCGCACGCACACGGCATGCCGTTCCGTCGCTTCGGCAAATGATCAGCTGGGTGGCGTGTTCTATGCCCCGTATGAATGCCACAAATCCACCATCTGGAGATACCGCTACGCCGCTATCCACATCATCGATCAACATCCGCGAGTTGGTTCCAAGCACGTCGGACTTGAAGAGCGCCGATTTAATAGGGTCGTCAGAAGCGGCACGGACGAAGTACATCGACTTACTGTCCGGAGAGAAAGAGAGCGCCTTGTAATCTTGCGGCAGAAGACCAACGATCCTGCGCGGACGAGCGTCGGAGTCACCAACCTCTTGCAGCGCAACCTGCTGCTGTTCACCCACCGCCTCCACGTAAGCAACCCAATTGCTATCTGGCGATAAGGCGACGAGACGCGCGGAACCGCTCGATGTGAGCCAGCGCATGTTCGCACCACTAAATGGACGCGCTACCGCCGACGGCACGTCGCTTATCGCGGACACGTTCTTGACAAACGTTGAATAGAAATCGACAAGGAGGGTATACCCTGGGTGATCATATGTGGGTGGCTTTACACTCGATTCGTGGTTTGTGCCAGCGAGTATATGTGCCGGGCCGAAATAACCTCGATCAGCAGTGGCTTGCGGTGCCACCTCGACTTTGGCAACGTTGGCGACACCCATCGGATATTGCTCGTACGCCTCGACTCCCTGCAGCCATGAAGGCCGTTTGTTGACGAGTATTCCGAAGAGTTTATCGTTATCGCGCAGTATCTGGTTGTTCCAGGTGAGCTCGTGACCGATTTCATTTTTGAATTGCATTGAGATCCATGCCAAGCTTGTACCCAGCTTGGAGCCTAACGAGGGCGACGCGATAAGGACGACTCCGATGTTCTTGCCGGCTAGTTCAAGCTGATGTAGTTGTATGAGGCGTTTGATGATAATGGCACCAGTGCTGTGTCCCACAAATATGATGTTCTTCTTCGACAAGACTGGCGATCGGCGGTGCTCATCCTCTCGCTGCAATTCATCCCACACGGTGTCCGCCGCGTCATAAATGCCGTAGTCGGGGTCGCCACCGAATGCTTGCGTTGGATAGCTGGCGAGATAGATCGCCGGCTTTGCGAACCGCGGATCCAGTGTAATCAGATCGGGCCAGAAGACCGAGCCACTAGCCCCGCGATAGGTCCAGCAGGTTGTGCTATCTGACAGAACGCCGTGGACAAAGACCAGGACGGTTTCCGAGTTTGTCGGGGCGTGCCATCGCCCGGCGTTGCCCTGAGGAGCGCTGGGATGCTTCGTTTCGGGGCACGTAAATAGAGGAAGAGCGACGAGCAGCAGACTTGCAACTCTCCAGGTTCCTGTCATGGGATTCTCTCCTACTGTAGGAGTGACGGGACACAAGAATTCCCTACCATCGTAAATGGAGAGTGGGCAGAAGCGTGCTCCTTCTCAGAAGGCGAGTGGGCTCGCGGAGGGGGATGTACATTCGCTCAACGAGCCAAAGCCGGGTAGTGAAGCGAGAAACTCCGCGAGAGATCGCGACGTTTGGTGTTTCTACTCGCCCGATTGCTTCTCGAAGATCTTCCCCCAACCCACCCGCACGGGATAGAGATCACGACAAGCAGCAGCGGGTGCCAATGCGGCCCGAACTCCGGCTCCTTGTTCCAGGTGACCGCGGTGCCGATGGCACTGATGACAACGCCGATCGCTCCCAGCGTGAGCGCGTGGCCCATGGGACGATCGGGGGCGAGGCGCACCGTGAGGTAGCAGCCGGCGATGCTGATGACGATGCGATATGCCGTCGCAAGAACGAAGAGCGCATCCGACATCGGCTCGCGCCAGGGCGGAAAGACTCCTGTCGCATACAGCACGACGTCGACGATCGTCGTGACGATGAAGATGAACAGCAGACCCGCGAACACGGCGCCGAGGGAGCGCAGCGGGCGGCGGGGACGTTCGGCTTCGCTCATCGTTTCCATTCTCCGCATGATATGTGCAGGCGATCAGACGACGCTTCAAAACAGCTCATTCACCGGCTCGTACACTCCGTCCTTGAGAGACTCATTGGGAGAGACTCATTGGGGCCACACCTTCGTTTTTCGGCCGCTCATAACCCATATACAAACCAAGCACTTGCGACGCGAGAATCTGCGACTCGCAACGGTCGCTGCGTTATTAGCATTCACGACACTCGATGAAACGAAGCTCTGGCCCTACGAACATCCTACGAACATCAAGGTGAGTGCACGTCCCTGGCACGATCGGGGCAAGCCGCGCCGCGAGATGGCAGCCGGCGATGCTGATGACGATCAGGTTTCGAGACTAGGGGTCAGGTCCAAAGTCGAAAGTACCGAAAGACTGGACATCGGCAACGCGACAAGCACCCGTAGGCGCTTTCGACTCTCGACCTTCCCCCCTCGAGGAGGGTTCCGATCACGGAAGCAGCGCAAACGACCGAACGTGTTTCGGACTGACAACCGTGAAGTGCCGTCGATCCAGCGTGGCGATGACGTCGAGGCTCAGTCTTTCTGCAAGCGCTATGTCGGACGCATCGACGGTTCCCAGGGGGAGGTCGCGATATCGAGCTACGAGCTCCGCGATCCGTATCCAATCGCCAGGGAGGACGGTACCGTCGTGAAGTTTCCGAGGAGAGATCCCCAAGGAACCGCACTTCCGCGGTCCAGCCGAGGCGAGTCTCGATGAGATAGGCAACTTCCGTGATGACGAGTTGCGGCACCAGCAGTGGCCCCGGATGGGATTCAAGAAGCTCCAAGCTTGCTTCATGGTCGTCGTCGTCCGCGTCGCGACGTAGGCGTAAAGCGGACCGGAATCGACGATCAGCGGGATCGGCGGGCCTCCTGCCGAATGATCTCCTCGATGTGGCGCGCCGTGTCACGCCGTCCGCTTCGCCCCGCTTTTGCCGCGATGAGGTTCCGTCGCGCGCTTCCGCCCACACGCGCCTCGATTGCCTCTCGTGTGACGTCCGCGATCGTGCTACCGCGGCGCGTCGCCTCGTGGCGCAATTTCGCATCCAGATCGTCCGGGAGCTTCACCGTGATTCGCTTCATGGCATACCAGCGTATCTACACCAATCGCGCAACGTCAACGCGATGCGGGCTTCTGTGGTTTGGCAGAATGAACTGCAGCGCATAGCGGGGGTAGTGTCTCCAGTTTGAATTTCTGAGCGCGGTCGGCGGGCCAGTGGCGCGATTACGCAGGAACGTACGTCAACCGAATCAAGTCATCGGCGATTACTTCGCTGGCCACCAGGTGGAGCGGCGGCCGGGGGCCGGCGAAAAATGGCTTGCCACCGCCAAGCACCACGGGGCGGAGGTAGAGTCGATACTCATCGATAAGACCGGCCTCGGTCAGGCTTTGCGCCAGGACTGGTCCGCCAATGTCAATCTCGCCAGCCAGCTCGGCTTTCAGACTCCGTATCACCTTCTCGAAGTCATCCGCGACAAGCGTGGCGTTGGGGCCAACTGACTCGAGGGAACGCGACACGACCCACTTCGGCAGGCTCCGCCACGCCACGGCGAATTCGCGATCCTCCGCGTCCCAATCAGGAAGCTCTTCGTCCCAATAACGCATGATCTCGTACATGCGGCGACCGTAGATGACGCCCGTCAGGCCGCGCACCTGCTCGATGAAGTGACGGAAGGCCGCGGGCACAGGCGGCCCAAGCGCCATGTGGTCGACGTAGCCATCGAGGGACTGGCTCAATCCGTAGACGAGTTTTGCCATGCGGCCAATCGCCCTCCGACGTTCTTCAGAATAGCATTGGCCGATGTCGCGCGGAGGTGAGGTTCGGGAAACTCGGAAACTCATCGGGGCCACACCCTCGTTTTTCGGCCGCTCGTAACCAATATACAAACCAAGCACTTGCGACCCGAGAATCTGAGACTCGAAACGGTCGCTACGTTATTAGCATTCACGACACTCGATGAATCGAAGCTCTGGCCCTACGCACATCTTCCCTACGCACATCTTCGATCTGGTAGGCCAGGTGCGTCCGCCGATCGTTGCGTCATTTGGTCAATTGGTTTCATGACATTTCCTTTCTTTTTCGTGTGAAGCACCAAATGCCGGGGCCCGCATCGACGAGCCCCGGCTCTACTGCATCAGCCGACGTGGAGCTTGGGCTCCATCTCGACTGTCAACGTCTATCGGCCGTCGCCGATGACGAGGCCCTTCCCCGCCTTGAAGGTGGCGGTCACGCCGTCCAACGTCTCCCCGAAGACGCTGATCGCGGCGTGTCAGGTCTCACGACCAGCGGGACGGCCGCCAGCGTTACCACCGGACTCCGTCCGTCGTCCCCCTGCTCGGCCAGGTGCCGCTCCATGTGCAGCGGGATGACAGAGCATGCTGGATGTCGTACTTTCGTTATCGACATGGAACTCCTTTCTCTCAGGATGGGGTGAGTGTCAGGGCATGACCGCGGGCCACGCGGTCATGCCTGCTGTTCCGCGGTGAACCCTCCGATTACTAACTCCGTGGCAATTGGGGAAACGGGGAGCGGAGTGGGAGTGCCGGGGGCGGGCGTCTGCCGCTTCTTTCTTACGCCGCCGCGTCTTCCCAGGTCGCGCTTCAGATTGCCGACATGCGAAGCCACGGTCGTGCTCAGGGGATTGAGCGCGACACGCTTGGCGATGGCGTAGACCTCCAACGCTCCCGTCCCTGCGTTTGCCTTCCGGGAGTTGATGCTGAAAGTGAGGTTCTTTGCAGCGGCGTTGAGCCGGTCCGCCATCGGTCGGAAGGCGTCGATGAACTGCAGCGCATCGCGAGCCTCGGTGGCATCGAAGGTACCTCCCTGCAGTTCGGGGTTCGCCTCGACCGCGGCCACGGCCGTGGCGATGAACTGCAGCGGCACATTCTGATGCGTGCGGACGAATGCGTTCGTGTCGGGGTGGGACTCCACGAAACTGGGGATGAGCGCCAGCATGTCGTCAATGGCCCTGGCCAGATTCGCGGCGATCTGCTGGTAATGCGTGACGGTTGGGGTCTGTGCCGGGGCCGGATCGGCCGATACCTGCGGCACATCTCCCGCTGCTTCGGTTTTGGACATTTCTCCTCCTGTTGAAGGCCGCGTGGCGCGCCACACGCGCGGACGCACGGCCGGGTTACCCGGACGGCTCTGATCAGGAGCCTCAGGGCATGCGGCACTCGTACGCGTGCCGATTAAGGTTGTGACAGGAGCGATCCAGCGTTGCAGAAACGCGTTCCCAAAGGAGCCGCACGGGCTCGAAGCCGTTCCGCGGCGAGTGGCGTCTGAGGCTGGTTGTGCCCGTCACGTGAGGAGGAGAGTTGTGAGGAGGGAAAATCCCTACCCGGAAAAAAATAGTGCCATATAGGTTACTGAAGGGGATTTTCGCTCTCTACCGAGGCGTGGCGATGTGCCGGAAATGGTGCTTTTTCACGCAGTCGGAGCGAAAGCGCGGGTCAAAAAAAAATTGTACGCGAGCAAGATGGGGATGCGCTGATCGCCAAGAGGGGTTTTTAGCTGGCCGCGCGGCGGGAAAGTTGGACCGGAGGGGGTTCACCGACCCCAGGAGGCCATTCATGGGTTCCAGGAGGCCATTCATGGGCTCCACGAGGCCATTCACAGGCTCCAAGAGGCCATTCATGGGCTCCACGAGGCCATTCACGGGCTCCACGAGGCCATTCACGGACTCCACGAGGCCATTCATGGACTCCACGAGGCCATTCACGGACTCCACGAGGCCATTCATGTACTCCACGAGGCCATTCATGGACTCCACGAGGCCATTCATGGATTCCACGAGGCCATTCATGGATTCCACGAGGCCATTCACGGGCTCCGCGAGGCCATTCACGTTTCACCGTGGTCCGCCTCATGGCATGCGGGGTCGTGCTTGTGTTTTGTGACCTCAAGAAATCAGACCGAGCTCTCGCTTCCCCCGTTTATAGAGAACCGACACCTGATCCGTGTCCTGGTCTCGAAAGACAATGAACTCGTTCTTTGAGACATCGAGCTTGGCCGCGGCACTCAGCACCGACATCGCTTCCACGGCAATGCTCTCCATCCTTACGACGCGCAGTTTCATTCCTCCGGTGTCTTCCAAGACCCTGAGCTTTTCGTCGTCGCCAGGGACGATGATGTCGGCGTCTTCGATCACCTGCTGAGCAGAAGCGACACGTTTCACCAGATAACGAATGGACTCGAGAAGGTCGTTGTCATCCGACTTCAGGCGCTGCGCCTCGGGACCGCCGAGGATGAGCTCCAACCGTCCTTCGTCAACCGTCTTGACGTCGATGTCCACATGAAGACGCGACAGAGCCAGGACATCGGCGATGCAGGTCTGGAGCGCGTCCGCAACAGCTTTCAACTCCGCAACATCGCGCGCCGGATCGACCGCGCGCAATGGCACGGCAACCGGCGACCGGCCGTGCGTCGAGGGATCGGGAGCGCCTTTCGCGTATCGTTTTCGGGCTGGCGAATCACCTTGCTCCGCTTGAGCAGCAAAAAGCTCAGCCAGAATCGTGGCGCGCTCGCTCTCCGATAACGACGGAGCCTGTTCGTCGAAAAAATGATCGACAGCTTCCTCGTTGTCAGGATCGATACCGTATCGAGCAGCGATTTCAGCAAATGCGCTCATATGTGTCGGCATGATCGATTCTCCCTCCCTACCGGAGGCTGTCCAGACGGCGCGATACTTCGAACGCAGTGGCTTCGTCATGGTAGAAGTAGCGCCCATCGTTGCGACGCCAGCCCCCCGCCAACCGCTGGCGCTTGGGAATGACAATCATGCCACCTCGCGCCGGATCCTTGTACCAGTCGAATAGCTCCTTGCCGCCGCTCGGCGCCGCGTGAAGGCCGACACGACCTCGCCGCATGATGTTGTAACTGTGTGTGATGGTCATGTCCATCCCGATCGACATCAGAGCTTTCGGAACGGCGCCCAGGACCTTTCCGCGGCCGGAGCGAAAGAATTCCTCCGGGGCCGGACTGAGATACCAAAGAAAGACACTCTCCAGCCGCGAGTCGGCGAGATCGGCATACGTTTCTACGAGCAGACTCATGATGCATGGCAAAAACGTAGGAGGGGAAGCACATTCCACGCCCGCGACAAACGCCCTCGGTCTCTGCCGGAGAGCCTCTCCCGCTAACCGTGTGAGATTAAAGATCTTCCACGGCCAATTCCATCCGCTATCCGCCCTACCGGGCTTCGCATCGATGAACGGCTGCACGTGCTCGTCCCACCATTTCGCATCGTCTTTGATCATCGAGAAGATGCGCAACGGAACGTGAGCACCGCCGACGACTGGCGCCTTCGATATGGGAATGAGCCCTCGTGAGATTCTGAGAGGCATACGTCAATTCGATAATGGTAGAACATCAAGAATGATAGCCCTACGTCAACGAGCCAGCAATACAAGTTCCATTCACGACAACCGACGAGACGAAACTACGCCACCCTTTGCCTCTCGAACATCTTCCCCCCAACCCACGCACACGGAATCGAGATGACGACGAGCAGCAGCGGATACCAATGCGGGCCGAACTCCGGCCCCTTGTTCCAGGTAACCGCGGTGCCGATGGCGCTGATGACGACGCCGATCGCGCCCAGCGTGAGCGCGTGGGCCATGGGACGATCGGGGGCGAGGCGTGCCGTGAGGTAGCAGCCGACGATGCTGATGACGATGCGATATGCCGTCGCAAGAGCGAAGAGCGCATCCGACATCGGCTGGCGCCAGGGCGGAAAGACGCCGGTGGCGTGCAGCACGACGTCGACGAGCGTCGTGACGATGAAGATGAACAGCAGACCGGCGAACACGGCGCCGATAGAGCGCAGCGGGCGGCGGGGACGCTCGGGTTCGGTCATCGTTTCCATAGCGATCGGGCGACGCTTCAAAACAGCTCATCCACCGGCGCGTACACTCCGTCCTTCGCGAACGGGACGTACTCGAAGCCGCGGCCGAGCGGATCGTCGTGGCGGACGGTCGTGTAATCGATGCCGAGCGCGGAGTAGATCGTCGACGTCAAATCCTCGGGGCGTACGTCGCGGTTGGCGCTCCAGCCGTATTCGGCGGCGGTGGCGCCGGTGGGGTCGGTCTTGCCGATCATCGTGCCGGCGCGGACGCCGCCGCCGGCCAGAGCGATGGACATGCGCGTCAAGTGATCGCGTCCGCCCGCGCCGGTGAGGTCGCCGACCGTGCGGCCGAATTCGCCGAGGACCACCACCATCGTTTCATCGAGCATCGTCTTGCCGGCGTCGACGCCAGGCATGATCGACAGATCGGCAAGCAGCGCCCCGAAGCCGGGATCGAACTGCTTCATCTGCGTGTAGAGCGAGTTGCCGGTCTTCCCGTAGATGTTCGTGTGGTGGTCCCAGCCGCCGAACGTGATCTGCACGAACCGGGTACCGCGGTGCGCGGCCACGAGGTTGCGCGCGACGGCGCACGAGTCGCCGAAGTCCGTCGCGCCGTAGCGCGTGTGCTCATCCGGGGTGAAACTGAAGATCGTGTTCGCGTCGGGCGAATCGACGAGCTGTTTGGCCTGGCCGTAGAACGCGTCCATGTCCGAGGCGTTCTTTCCCAGGCCGCCCCTGGCGTCGTCAACGCCGCGGTCGATATCGATGGTGTGGAGGAGATTCCAGCGATCGCCGAGACGCGCCGCTCCGCCGGGATGCGTGAGCGAAGTGAGACCGGCGGACGTCGGCTGGGCGCCGAAGGGCGCGTACGACGCCGGCAGGTAGCCTGATTTCACCATGGGCGCGGCGCCGAGGGAGACGAAGCCGGGCAGGATATCGGTGGCGATGCGCGTCTTCTGCGACTCCAGCGAGACCACCGCGCCGATGTGCGGTGCGATGCGCCCCGTGGCGCCGGTGGGGTTGCGCGCGATCTGCACCCACGACTGCGCGAGCTGATGCACCGCAGCCCACGACAGTCCGCTGCGGATGATGGCCAGTTTGTCGATCTGCTCCGCCGTCTTCGGCATGAGCCCTTGCGGAAAACGGATCGACCTGTACGTCGTCGGCGCGAAGTCGAGCGGCGTCCAGGGGCCTTCCTTCAGATCGAACGTGTCGATCTGACTCGGCGCGCCGGCGAGGAAGATGAGGATGCAGTTCTTCGCGGAGTTGCGCAGCGTTGGATTGACGGATGTTGCGTCTGCGAGCAACCGGGCGCTGGCGACGTCGGCAAAGAACGACGCCACCACGGACGTGCCGGCCAGCTTCATGAAGTGACGGCGCGTGAAGCCTTCCCCGAAAACCGGGAAGCTGCCGCCACGGTCGCATTCGCAGTTCTTCTTGTGACGCATGGTGCTCCTGGCGCTGCGCGCGTTGTCGGTTGTCGGTTGTCAGTTGGTTATCGGTTATCGGTGGTCAGCTGCCGCCTGAGTCTCTGATAACCGACAACCGACAACCGAGAACTCGTTTCATCAGTTAAACAAAAACTCCAGCTTATTGATCAGCGCGAACTGCAGGTCTTCCGTTTTCCTGGCCAGCTCGCCGCTCTTCAGGTACGCCACCGCCTGTGCTTTTTCGTCCACCGTCGGATAGCGCGACAGCGTGTTGAGGTAGAGGCCTTCGGCGATCGTGGCGGGATCGGCCGATTGCTGTATCAGACGTGCCACGAGCGAGGCGGCATTCGTCGAGTCGATGCGATCGGTGACGATGCGGTCGTTGAGCAGCGCCAGCGCCTGCACGATCGAGCTGTCAGCGTTGCGCGCTCGTCGTCTCGGTTGCCTCTCTCGAAATGGTTCAGGAACTTTGCGAAGGTGCCGCCCTCCGTCGGATCGGGCAGCAGCATCGCCCGCGGAACGGAGCCGCTGCCGCTGACTGCCAGATTGGCCGCGACGCCGGTGGACTTCAGGATCGCGTCGAGGAGCTCTTCCGCCATCAGGCGCCGCGGATAGTGGCGCGCGTAGTACGGCGCCCACGATTCGTTCCATGCGCCGGGCGTATAACGCGACGAGAGTTGATAGGCGTTCGAGACGACGATCGTGCGGATCAGCGCGCGCAGGTCGTAATTGCTGGCGATGAAGGACTCGGCCAGTTTCGTGAGGAGCTGCGGATGCGTCGGCTGCAGCGTTGCGCCCTGGGCCAGCATCGCCGGATCCTGACGCGCGAGATCGAACGAGTCTGCCGGTTCGACGATGCCGACTCCGAAGATCTCCTTCCAGACGTAGTTCACGGTCGCGCGCGCGAATTGCGGGCTCGCCGTGAGCATGCGTGCATACGCCTGGCGGCGCGGTTCGGCGGGCGGCGGCGTCTCCCCGGTGAGGAAGAAGGCCGGATCGGCGATGGCCACGCCGTTCTGCGGTGCACGCGGCGTCTTGTTACCGCTGGTCGTGTTCAGCTTGTACTCGCCCTGGGGACCGTCGGCGATCGTGTACGTGGCCGTTTTCGTGACGGGATCCTGCGGTGACGCCGAGGTGAAGCTGCGCGCGAAGAACGCGGCGTTGCGCCAGAAATCGTTCCGCGTGCGGTGCGACATGCCGGAGTTCACGAGCTCGAGGTGCCCAAAACCGTTGTGGCAGGAGATGCAGACGAAGGGCATGCCCAGAAAGCGGTCGCCGGTGAAGGAGGAGAGGTTGTCGTAGGTATCCTGAACCGGGCCATTCGACTGGAGCTGGCGGTCCCAGAAAACGACGGCGCCGTTCGAGAGGGAGTTGCCGGTGCCGGCCACCAGCTCGCGAACGATCTGGTCGTACGGCTTCCTGGCCGCGATGGCGTCGTGCAGGTAGTGGTAATACGAGTTGCGCGCTCCGAACTGCACGTTGGTGTTCGCCGCGGTCTGCACGTTCTGCACGTGATCGCCGAGCCACATCGTCCAGCGGTCGGTGAAGCCGTCGCTGGCCAGGAGCTTGTCGACCATGGCGTCGCGTTTTCCGGGCGAGGTGTCGGCGACGAACGCCTTGACCGTGTCCGCGTCCGGGATCGCGCCGGTGAGATCGAGCGTGATCCGGCGGAGGATCTCCTCGTCGGTCGACGCCGAGGTCCAGCGGATGTTGTCCTTCACCATCTTTCCGAAGATCTCGTCGTCGATGAAGTTCTTCGCGGTGAACGTCAGCGGTGTCTGCACCGGCGGGAGGACGGGACGGCGGCGGGAGGAAGCCGCCGTGTCGGCCGCGTGCACCGAGGGGACGACGAGCTCCGCGCGTTCGGACAGCTCATGAAACATCATCACAGCGGACCGGAACGCGCGCGGGTTGAAGCTGCACTCCGCCCGAGCATCGTTTTCTCCGGCCCTGCCGCTCACTCCGATGGCCAGGAGCACCAACACCGCGGCCGCACGAGTCCGGAGAGCACGCATGACATCCTCCTGAGGAGAGGCCGTGATTATGCGCCCGCAAATCGGCAAGGGTGTGACGAAATGCTTTGATCTCACGCGAAGACGCGAACGCTTGCGAGGAACCTAGGGACTAGCAACGATCGCTGCGTTATTAGTATTCACGACACTCGACGAAACGAAGCTCTGACACCACCCATATCCTTTTCAACTTACACTCGTGGCAATCGGAATGTGCGTCCCGTCACGGTTCGTCGTCACAATAATAGAAAGTGACGCCGGTCGCCAATCCTTGTCCCACCGCCACCACCACCGCTTGAACCGCTGCCGGCTACACATTCATAACAGTCCGCGCCAACGAACGCGAAACAGGATAGACACGTTGCGGTGCCAACGCCACTGGCGCAGTCCGCTGCACAAGTGATGACCGCAGCGGCACATCCAATGGACTTGATCGGATCGCAGCCTTGCGGAAACACACCGATATTCGGACTGAAGATTGCCGATACTTGGTACTTGTTCGACGACCGGTATAGGGAAGCATCGGCGGAAAAGCGGGGCATTCTCCCGATGTCACTGTTTGCCATGGCGACTCCTCCTAGTTGTTGCTGGCGTTTATCATTCAGAGATTAACGATCGAAATACGGCTGAAGCGGGGTCACCAAAAATGGAAATTCGTCAGTCACGTCCACTCGAACGAAGACCTTTTCAACGACACCCGTGTCGCGCATTGTAAAAGAGAGAATCACATCGACGACTCTGCGCGGACCGGACAGTCGCGAAGGTTTCGTCTCGACGTACGACAGAGAGGACCCCGCTTGATTCTGCCGCACGCTCTGTGCGTACATCGCGGAGTATCGAACCGCTAGATAATTGAGTGCCCTGTGGTCGTCGCTCGCGCCTGCGTTGTCGGCCAACTGCATGATCCTGCTTAGCACGTCGTCGGCGACGGTGCGGAATTGCGCCGCTTGCCCCTTTGGCACGGATGGGGGCAAAGGAATCGAGTCGATGAACCTCTTGCGATCGAACGAGTAAACTTGGTTGACGAAGACGATTGGCAGCATGACGCCATTGCAAAGCTGAAGAGGCGCAATCGGACCACGGCGTCCGATGACCACATCCAGATCGAACACGTTGGATTCTTCCCGAAGAGACTGGATGAGCAGTTCAAGATCAGTCGAATCCTGCGGTGCGAGTAGATATGTATCAAGGCCCTCGATCGTCAGGATGAAACACATCTGCCGCGCGATGTAGCGATTCTCCGTCCTGGCGAGCAATTCATGAAGCAGCGCGCGATCCGCGATTCCTCGTGAATCCATTCGGCCCGTCGCCTGAGCGAATTCCTTTTCCAGTCCGAGGTTGGGGAATCGCGCGTGGATGCTACCAATCGCATAGATGAAGGAGGGCGGCTTGGGCAGTCCTTCGGCCGAACGCTTCTCGCTGCAACTGCATTGGCCACCACACCCGCAACCATCACCGCTTTGCGGAAGGATTGCTCTTTCACCCGAAGAACTCGAACCGGTCGCCGGACTCGGGTTGCTCAAGGAATCTGCAGATAGGGTCGGGCCCATAGGCGCTAGTTCGGCATTCCCCATGCGGAATTGTCCTCCTTCGTTGAATGAAAAGTCGAGAGATAACGATAGGCAAGGCGTGCGTCCAGCAGGGGCGGGACGACTGTCGTTCGCCGGTGCCCATTGGGATGCAGGACGGCGTTTCGAATCGCTGACGCAGAGACCGATGGGAAGATCGACCAGAGGAGGGCAATGGTGCCAGTTACAAAGGGCGCAGCTACGCTTGTTCCCATCATGCGGAACGGTTTGCCATCGGTACCCAGACCGACAATGTCATCCCCTTGCGCGCGAAGTCCGTTTCTTCCGATCGCACTGCCGAGATTGGCGATGTTGATCGGTTGGCCGTACTGGTCGCATGCGGTGACGGGAATCACCCATGGGTGGCGAGTGATAAGCGAGCCGCCCATCATCGCTTGGTTCCCAGCTGCGGCCACGACGATCACTCCTCGCCTGGCGGCGTGATCGAACGCTTCATGCAACCCGTCCTGGCCTCTCGTGGAATGTTGATCGAGACCCACGCTGAGGTTGATCACTCGCGCGCCGCAATCGATGCATTCCTCGATAGCCTCGGAAAGTTCGTGCGGAGTTGCGCTCGGGAGATACACATCGTGCCCGGCCCCGTCCCGAAAAATGGGGCGTGCAAGCAGAGTGCAGCCAGGACAGATGCCGGATGCGACCGAGCCCCTTCGCGCGCAGAGAATACTCGCGATGAACGTTCCATGCTGGCAGGCCGCGCTGTCGACGCGTGAGCACGTGCCGTTGGATGACGTTCCGCATTGGCGGATGTTCGAATCGCGAAAGTCCGGATGGCTTGTCAGGAGTGGCCCGTCAATCAGTCCGATAGCGATGGTGGAATGGCCTCTCGTGACTTGCATCAGCTCGACGAGGTTGGCTGTGCGCAGCGGGTTCGCGGACGTGTCCATTGTGGGCGCAATTTCCGCACGTGAACATTCACGTGCTTCAAGACAGAAACCCTTAACGCTGGAAGTGTCGCAGTGAGTTCGTCAGTATGCGTTGCGATTATTAGCGTGTCAACAGCGTCCGAGGTTGGAACGGGAGTTTTGTCGCTGAGGCGGTCGACGTGACGCGAATTCTGGATCTGACCCGCCGGTCGCGTCGATTCTCAGCGGTTTGTCGGAGTACCCGCAAAGCATCAGCATGTCGTGCAGCGGCATAGATCGTTCAACCGGAATGGTTCCAGTGGTGCCCAGGGACGGAATTGAACCGCCGACACGAGGATTTTCAGTCCTCTGCTCTACCAACTGAGCTACCTGGGCCCGAGGAGGGCGGGGAAAAGAGCGCGGAAAATACCACGCGGAAGCGGGGGTGTAAATGCCGGTGTCCGGCGGTTCATTCCGAGGCCTCGTCCCTCGCCACGCGAGAGATCCGGAGAGCGGGCATCCTGCCTGCTCCCGACGGGCGTCCTCGCCCGGCGGGGGTTTCCGGGGAACGGGCAGGACTTGCCGTCGCGAGGAGGGTTTCCTGGCTGACGTTGTGAGGGTTGCACGGAAACCACCGCCGGGCGAGACGCCGCGGCCGGAGGAGGTGGGACACCCGCTCTCCGTGTTCCGCGAATCTCGCGGCTGTCGGTGTCCGAGAACCTCATGGGGGTGGCTCAGGGACACAGGGGTGTGGTTTAAAGCCACTGGGGTGTGGCTAAAAAGCCTCCGGGGTGTGGCTCAGGGACACAGGGGTGTGGCTTAGAGCCTCCGGGGGGTGGCTCAGGGACACCGGGGTGTGGCTTAAAGCCTCCGGGGGGTGGCTCAGAGCCTCCGGGGTGTGGCTTAAAGCCTCCGGGGTGTGGCTTAAAGCCTCCCGGGGGTGGTTTGGAGGCTCCATCCGACCAGACACTACGCCGCCGTGCCGGCGTCGCGCGGGCGGGACGCCCGCGGTCCCAGGGGGGGTCCCGGGTGGGCTACCGGGTGCGGTCGCGGACGAGGGTGGCCAGCTCGCGGAGGGGGGCGGCGGAGGGGCCGAGGTTGGAGATGGACGACAGGGACGTCTCGACCAGTTCGTCGCTGAGCTTTTTGGCCCCCTCGACGCCGGCGAGCTTGACGAAGGTCAGGCGGTCGACGTCTTTGCCGACGTCCTTGCCGAGGTCCTCGGGGGTGCCGACGACGTCGAGGATGTCGTCGGTGATCTGGAAGGCCAGGCCGAGGTTCTTGGCGAAGACTTCGATGCGGCCGAGGGCGGCGGGGGAGATGTTGGCGAGCATGCCGCCGACGGCGGCGGCGGCGACGAAGAGGGCGCCGGTCTTGCGGGAGTGGATGAACTCGAGGGTGTCGAAATCGAGGCGCGAGCCTTCGCTGTGCAGGTCGACGGCTTCGCCGGCGATGGTGCCGTCCCAGCCGACGGCGTCGACCACGCGCTTGATCACCTGCAGCATGGGCCACTGGCGCGGCGTCAGCGCGGCGTAGTTCTTCGCCACCAGACCGTAGGAATGATTCAGCAGGGCCACGGCCGAGAGGATGGCCAGGTCTTCGCCGAAGGCGCGATGCAGCGTGGTCTGTCCGCGGCGCAGGAGGGCATCGTCCATCGACGGCAGGTCATCCAGAATCAATGATGAGGCGTGGATCATCTCCATCGCCGCGGCGGCGTCGGCCAGCTTTTCGGCTTTGCAGCCGGCCGACTCCCCCACCGCCATGAGCAGAACGCCGCGGACGCGCTTGCCCGAGGAGGTGAGCGCGTGTTTCAGCGGGTCGGCCAGCGGCCTGGGCGCGCCGGCGCGGGCGGCGATGTTCTTGAGCGTTTCATCGATCAGCGCACGCCGCGCGGTGAAGTAGTCGTTCACTTGGACGGCATGGTAGCATCGCCATACCTCGGCAAGCGGGAACCCTATGAGCACAAGACACTTCGGGCGTGCCCAGCAAATGTGGGTGCTGGTAGCTGCCTGTTTCGGGATGTTCGCCGTGTTCCTCCTGCTCGTGCCGGGGATGACGTTCCGCATGTGGTGGCCGTCGCTGGTCGCCGCCGCGGTCGCCAGCGGCATCACCATCGGCCTGTTCCAATGGTGGCTCAGCACCGTTTTCGGCCGCCGCGACTCGTCGATCCAGATGCTCAACCGCATCACCGCGGGCGATCTCTCGATCTCGGCGCGGGAGATCCAGTTGACGACGCAGTCGGCGCGGATGTCGGCGGCTATGCGCGCTCTGGTGTCGAATCTGGAGCGGACCATCCGCCGCTTCGCCCAACTGGCGACCGACGTGGCCACGGCCAGCGGGCAGATCAGCGGCCGTTCGCGGGTGCTGGCGCGCAGCGCGGGCGAGCAGCTCATCTCCACCGGCTCGACCTCGGCATCGGTCGGCCAGATCGATCAGTCGATCAACAACGTCCGGACGTCGATGGAGGAGCTCTCGGCAAACGCGGAGGAGACCTCGACCTCGATCCTGGAGATGTCGGCATCGATCGAAGAGGTGAGCCGGATCGCCGACACGCTGGCCGAGTTCGTGGAGCAGACGGCCTCGGCGTTCGAGGAGATGAGCGTGTCGATCAGCCAGGTGGCTACGAACACGGAGAGCTTCTCCTCGTTCGCCTTGCAGACCGCCAGCTCGATGGTGGAGATGAATGCCTCCACCGAGGAGATCGGCAAATCGGCCAAACAGTCGGCGGAGCTCGCAAAGTATGTGAAGGATGCGGCGAACGAGGGACGCGTGGCGGTGAGCGGCACGGTCGAAGGGATGCGCAAGATCCAGGTGGCCGTCGACGAGGCGAAAGTGGCGCTCGGCGAGCTGGCCAACCGGTCGGAAGAGATCGGCGAGATCATTCGCGTGATCGACGAGATCGCCGGTCAGACGAACCTCCTGGCGCTGAACGCCGCCATCATCGCCGCGCAGGCCGGCGAGCGCGGCAAAGGCTTCGCCGTGGTGGCCGACGAGATCCGGGACCTCTCCGAGCGCACCTCGGTGTCGACGGACGAGATCCGCACGCTGATCCAGAACGTGCAGCGCGCCGTCGAGCGCGCCGCCGAGCAGATGACCATCAGCAGCGACCGCGTGGTCGACGGCGTCGGCCTGACGGCGCGGGCCGAGCAGACGCTCGACAAGATCCTCGACATCACCGCGCGCTCGACGAGCTCGATCGCCGAGATCGCCCGCGCCACCGGCGAGCAGTCGCGCGGCAGCGCCGCGGCGACGGCGGCCATCGAAGAAGTGACGAAGATGGTGCAGCAGACCGCCAGCGCCACGCAGCAGCAGTCGCTGACGGCGCGCAAGGTCGGCGAACAGACGTCGATGGTGCGCGATTACACCAAGCACCTCAAGCGCGCCATGGCCGAGCAGGAGAGCGGCAGCCGCGCCATCAGCCGGGCCATGGAAAACATCATGGGGCTCGTGCAGAACGTGCTGGAGTCGACCTCGGTGCTTGCGACGGAGAGCTCGGCCATCGTGAAGTCGATGGGCGTCATCCAGCAGGCCACGCGCGAGTCGAATGTCTCCATCGGCGATCTGAATCAGATGGCCAATACGTTGTCGCAGGAATCGACGCTCCTGAATTCGGAGCTCGATCGTTTCACGCTGCCGGCACCGACCGAGGGGGGCAAGCTGACGACGTCGACGGTGCTGTGGCAGCAATTGACGCTCGATCCGATCCACATCGGCGCCGCGGCCCTCGGCTACATGTCGAAGACGATCCATGCGCATCTCGTGATCTACGGCGAAGGAGCGGAGCTGACGCCCAGCCTGGCCGAACGATGGGAAATACTGGAGCAGGGGCACGTCTACCGCTTCCACCTGCGCCACGGCGTGCGCTTCCACAATGGCCGGACACTGGAAGCGAAGGACGTGCACGATTCGCTGGTCCGCCTGCTGCTGCCGGAGCTGAATTCGCAGTCGAGCTGGATCATGCGCGAGGTCCGCGGCGCCGCCGACGTGATCGCCGGACGCACGCGCACGCTGGCCGGAATTCAGGTGCGCGACCAGTACACGGTGGACATCATCCTCGATGAGCCGCTGGCGTTTTTCCTGTCGCTGCTGACGATGCACGAGGCGGCCATCATTCCGGCCGAGGAGGCGCGCGATCCGGAGCGATTCCGCCTGAATCCCGTCGGCGCCGGTCCCTTCCGCCTGGCTCGGGCCATCGAAGGCGAACGGGTGCTCGTGCAGCGCAACCGCGACTACTTCATCCCCGGCATTCCCCACCTCAACGAGATCGAATTCCGGCTCGACCTGCGCAGCTTCCGCGACGTGGCGGAGGCCTTCCTGCGCGGCGACATCGACGTCGCGCACGGAGTGCCGCTGAACATCGTCAACGATCTGCAGAACGATCCGCGCATCGCGCCGTACATGCTGACGACGATCCAGCTCCACACGTCGTACTTCGCCTACGACTGCTCGACCGAACCGTTCAACCGCGTCGAGGTGCGCCAGGCCCTGAACCACGCCATCAACCGCGACAGAATCAACGAGCGTATCTTCGCCGGTCTCGGCGTCGTCGCCAAGTCTCTCCTTCCGCCGGGACTGCTCGGATATGACGAGAACATCCGCGGCATCGAGTACGACCCGGATCGGGCCCGTTCACTGATGCGCCAGGCCGGCCACACCGGCAGAATTCGCGTCGAATACCGCACCTGGGACACGGACGAGTTCAACAACTCCGGCCAGCTCCCGCTGATCATCGAAGACCTGGCCGCCATCGGCATCGACGTGCACGTGACGAAGCATTCCGCCGTGGAGGCGCGCAAGCCGCTGATCCACCCCGGACACGGCATGGTGTATTGCGGCAACTGGTGGGCCGACTTCCCCGACCCCGACAATTTCTTCTACGTCTTTTTCCACAGCGAGTCGCTCTCGGCACGCGGCATCTACTTCAACAGCGCCGCGATCGATGCCGAGATCGTGGAAGCGCGCCGGTCGAACGACAGCGAGCACCGCGCCGATATTTACCGGCAGCTCAACGAGATGGTCGTCCGCGAAGCGCCCCTGGCCACGCTCTTCCACGAGCGCTTCTTCGTACTGCAGAAGCCCGAGGTGCGCGGCCTGCGCACATCGCTGGTGCCACCACCGGTGCGATACCACCAGGCGTGGATCGAGGAGTAGGGCGCGCGAAGCGCGTCCACCGGAGCGCTGGCGTCTCGCCGGCTGGCGCAGCGGCGTCTCGCCGCTGCGAGGTACCAGCAAACTCATGAAAACACGCAACTTCAGCGCGAGCACCGCCCCCTCATCCGCCTTCGGCACCTTCTCCCCCCGCAAGAAACCGCGGGGGGAGAAGGACTCTCGACGAAGGGAGTGGCGAGTGGTTCAAGCAGACTGTGAGAAATGCCAACTACGTCCTCACCCCGCGACCCGACACATACACCCCCGCGATGATCATCGCCCCAGCGATGATCGCGATCGGCCGGATCTGTTCCTGCAGGAACACCGCGGCGAGAATCGCCGCGAAGAACGGCTGCAGGTAGGTGTAGGCGGCGACGACCGAGCTCTCGGCGTACTTCAGTGCCCACGCCTGCATCAGGTAACCGGCGATGGTCGGCCCGGCGATGACGAAGGCGAGCGCGAGCCAGGCCTGCGACGGGATGGCCCGCCACTGCTCGTGCATCATCGGCCAGGCCGCGATCGGGATCATCAAAACGGAGGAGACGGCAAACATGCGGGCGATCACGCGGCGCGCGGAGAGGCGGGCCATCACGGGTTTTGAGAAGACGAGGTAGAGCGCGTACGACAGGGAGTTGCCGATGATGAGCAAATCGCCGATGAGCGATTTCGTCGTCCCGGCAAACCCTTCCCCTCCCACCAGGGTCAACGCGCCGGCAGCAGCCAGCACGATGCCGCCGATCTTGATGGCCGTGGGGCGTTCCCGGCCGAGCACGAGGGCCGCGCAGAGGGCGAAGATCGGGACGGCGGTGATGAGAATGGCGGCGGCGTGCGCACTGGTCAGCGCCAGCCCGGCCAGGAAGAGCGATTGATTGATGACCACGCCGAGGATGGCGAACCCGGTCAGCCGCCAGCCATCGCCCGGCGCGAGGGGCGCGGCGTTGCGCTCGCGGACGGCGACATTGAGGATGACGGCGGCCCCAATGATCCGTAAGTACGCGAATGTCAACGGGTTGAAAACATGCATCCCGATCTTCGAGATGATGTAGTTGAGCGAGAAAAGCACGGCCACGGAAGCCATCGCAGCGTGGACGAGGAGAGGGTTGGGATGCTTTTGCAAGGGTTGGGCATCATAATCGTGTAAACGCAAGGAAAGGATGACCGTCCAAAGGGTCGTGGGTACCGTGGCGACATTCCGAGTGAATCCGATCAGCGAATCCGCACCGTCAGACCAGGAGCTCATCGCTCGAACCCTGGGCGGCGACGGCGGGGCCTTCGGAATCCTGGTCGAGCGCTTCCAGCGCAAGATCTACCGCGTGGCCAACGCCATCGTCCGCGATGACGCCGAGGCCGATACCATCACGCAGGACACCTTCATCCAGGCGTACATGCACCTGGCGCGGTTCCAGGGGCGCTCGGAATTCGAAACGTGGCTGACGCGGATCGCCATCAACCGCTCGCGCGACTGGCTGCGCCGCCGCAAGTTCGTCGGTCTTTTCACGCACGACGACCGCAGCAACGAGGTCGAGTACGTCTTCGAGCCGGTCGACGATCGCCCCGATGCCGAGCGGCAACTGATGGCCCATCAGCTCCGCGCGGCCATTCTCCGCGCCGAACGTACGTTATCCTCGCAGCAGAAAATCATCTTCCGTCTGCGACACTATGAGAATCATTCGCTCGAGGAGATTGCAGAGCTCCTCGGGTTGCGCTCCGGAACGGTCCGGGCGCATCTGTTCCGTGCCATCCACAAGGTGCGCAAAGAGCTCGCCGAATGGGTCACGTTGAGAGAGGAAAGCCCCGATGAAACACTATAGCGAAGCAGATTTACTCGAGACCTACTACACGCAGCCGGGCCAGTCGATGCCGGTGATGATGCATCTGGCCGGTTGCACCGACTGCGCCGCGCGCTATGCCCGGCTGGAGCGGAAGCTGCGCGAAGCGGCCGTCTGCAACACCGAGAAGCCGGCTACGTTCTGGACGCGGCAGCGGCTGCAGATCATGCGCCGCGTCGATGCACAGCATGCCCATGCGAAGACTACGGCCCGCACGCTGCGCGTGGCTGCTGCGGCGATCCTCTCCTTCTTCCTCGGCGGCGCCCTCGTCTACGAGACGGTCAAGCCGGTGCAGCACCAGCCGGCGCCGGCCGTCGCGGCACCATCGGCCGCCGTCGCTCCGGCCCCCGCGGCGAACAACCTTCACGACGCCTGGCAGTCGGACGAGTTGAAAGACTTCCACAACGTCGTCGAGTGGGAAGCGTGGTTGCCGGACGAGAAAGCATCGCCGAGCCAGGGAAGCTCGCTGTGAAGCGGATCGCTCTCGTCCTCATCGCTCTCGCGCTCGCCTCTTCGGCGCTCGCGCAGGCGAACCTTCCGCCCGGCAAATGGTGGCGGCGGCCGGACATCGTCCAGATTCTGAATCTCTCCGAGGAGCAGCAGGAGAAGCTCGAAACGATCTTCCGCAACGCCTCCAGCGACCTGATCGATCTGCGCGGCGAAGTGGAGAAGCAGAACATCAACCTCCGCGGCGAGCTCGATCAGCAGCAACTCGACCGCGCCGTCATCCGCAAAGACGCGCAGAAGCTGTCGGAGGCACGCGGCCGCCTCTTCGAGCGCGAGCTGGCCATGCTCGTCGACATGCGCGCCGTGCTGAACGACTCGCAATGGAATCGCATGCGCAACGGCCTGCTGGACAGACTGGGCAACGCGGGCCAGCAGCGTCCGAAAGCGAACGGACAGAACCCACGCCGGCAGCGGTAGAACTCAAGAAACCATTTCAACCACAGAGGCACAGAGAACACAGAGAGAGGAAGGATGAAGGCGGAAGGATGAATACGCCGTTTCATTCATCCTTCACCCTTCCGCCTTCATCCTTCCTCTCTCTGTGTCTCTGTGCCTCTGTGGTTAGATGCTTTTGTGCAGCCGGAACCGCGCCGGGTCGTACCTCAGCGCCATCAGCTTTCCCTTGTGGATGCTCAGGTCTCCGGGCAGCGTAACGCGCAGCAGAAAGGCGCCGGTGAGCACTCCACGCACGTGCCAGGCGCCGCCGTAGAAGCTTGCTTCTTCGACGCTGAAGATGAGATCCGACTCCTGGCCGGGCGCGGCCACCGAAAAATCGTCCGGCCGGATCAGGGCAACACCTTCTCCCTGAAACGGCGCCGGAGCGATCTCCCACGATCCGATCACCGACTCGACCACATCCCCTCGAATCGTGACCGGAACGATGCTGACGTCGCCGGTCGCGGCCGCCGCGGCGGCGCTGGAAGGGTTGCCGTAGACCTCCGACGGAATCCCCTCCTGCACGACGCGGCCGGCCTCGAGCACCACCACGCGATCGGTCGCGCCGAGCTCGACGACCGAGGACGGCGCGGTGATGACAGTAGTACCGAGCACGCGAAGCGTCCGGTAAAGCTCGTCGGCAAGATCGACGCGCTCCGACAGATTGACCCGTTCGAGGATACGGTCGGCGACGAGGATGGCAGGCTTGAGGATCTCGATGCGCGCCAGGTTCGTCCACGTCCCCTCGGTCGACGAGAGCGTGTCGATCCTCCGGTCGAGCAACGCGCCGAGCCGCCACTTCGTCACGGCCAGATCGACCTCCTGCTGCCGGTCCTCCCGGTCGATGCTTCGCTGCCGCGCCGCCGCGACGAGCACGTGCCGTATCGACCACCGTCCCGGTGCGTCGATCGACGACGTCGTGTAAAGCAGTGGACGCCGCCCACGCCTCAGGCCGTTGACGACGCGGGAGCCGATCCGCACCTCCCCCGACTCCGCCCGCAGCTCGCCGGCGATGATTTTCAGCAGCGTCGACGCCCCGCATCCCGCCGGCCCGACGATCGCGGTATGGGTCGATTTGGCAAAGGCGACCGTCACATCGGCCAGTGCGTATGCCGAGCGGACATTGTGGAGAGAGACATCGAGCATCGACCCTGGATTGTGTCACGCGGAGACGCGGAGACGCGGAGTGGGAGACCGCGAAACCCCGCAACCGCGAGACCGCGCAACCCAAACCCACGGTCCCGCACGGTACGCCCCTTGCAAACTCTTTCCCCGACCTCGGAACCTCAACGTTTCACGCGACCCATACGGAGCACAGGTGAGCATTCGAGCCCGGCGCACGCCGTTCAAACTCCGCAAGCTGCTGGTGATCGACGACGACGCGAGACTGCTCGCCTCGTATCGCGATCTGCTGCTGCCGTATGGATTCCAGGTCCTCACCGCCGGCGATGGACAGGACGCCATTCCGATCGTCGAACAGAATCCCGACATCCTCCTGGTCATCCTCGACCTGGCCATGCCGCGCATGGACGGCCGGGAATGGCTGCGCTGGTTCCGCGGCTGCCGGAAGGATTCGCCGGTCATCATCATCTCGGCCTACAAGCTGGAAGCGGACGATGAAGATCTCAAACCGGCGGTGATTCTCGAGAAGCCGTTCCATGTCGCCGAGCTTCTCGACGTCGTCGGCCTTTTCTGCGGCCTCGGCACGCCGATGGCCGCGGAAGCCACATAATCGGCGTTCATGGCGCGCATTGGCATCATCGGCACCGGCTGGGGAGCGCGCGTTCAGGTGCCTGCATTTCGCGACGCAGGCCTCGAGGTGGTCGCCATCGCAGGACACAATGCCGAGCGCACCCGCCGCATCGCCGGTCAGCTCGACGTCAAGCCGTTCGATGACTGGCATGCCCTGATCGAATCCGATGTCGATCTCGTCACCATCGTCACCCCTCCCTCGGAGCATCTGCAGATGGCCACCGCCGCGCTCGACGCCGGCAAGCATGTGCTCTGCGAGAAGCCGACGGCGTTGAACGTTGACGAAGCGACGCGGCTCGTCGCCGCCGCGCGGAAGCATCCCGATCGACTCGCGCTCATCGATCACGAGCTTCGCTTTCTCCCCTCGTTCCGCGCCGCGCGCGAACGGATGAACGACCTCGGCGGCGTTCGTTACACCGAGGTGAGGTACGGAAGTCCAAGCCGAGGGGACCGAACGAGGGAATGGAACTGGTGGAGCGATGCCGATCACGGCGGCGGCATCTGGGGCGCCGTCGGCTCGCACTTCGTCGACACGCTCCGCTTCCTCGGCATGGAGATCGAGGCGGTACAAGCGACGCTGCGAACCATCATCGCCGAGCGTCCGTTCGAGAACGCCACGCGGCCCGTCACCTCCGACGACTTCGCTTCCGTCAATCTCCGCTCTGCCGGCGGCGTCATCGCCGCGATCACGCTCAGCACCGTCGCCTCGGGGCCGGACGAGCCGAGCACGATCACCATCCAAGGCGAAGAAGGAGCGATGCGCCTCGCCGGCGAAGAGCTGCTGACCGCCATGCGCGGCGAGCCGTTCACCGTCGCCAGCAGCGCCGGCCGCTCCGATCGAAAAGGCAACTCCGCCGGCGGCGCCTTCGGCAGCGGCACCTACCTCCTCGGCCGCGCCCTCCTCGCGGCTCTCGACAACGGTGACCGCGATGCACTGGCGAACGCCGCTACGTTCGATGACGGCCTCGCGCAACAGCGCGTGCTCGACGCGGCGCGCGCATCGAACGCCAAGGGCGGAGCCTGGATATCTCTCTAACGCGCATTTCTCACATGCTCACTTGAATTGTTCCCTTGAGAGCTTGCCACTCCCTTCGTCGAGTGCCCTTCTCCCCCCACGGTTTCTTGTGGGGGGAGAAGGTGCCGAAGGCGGATGAGGGGGGCGCTTTACGAGATATGGGCGATGTACCGACGCTGGTCCGATAGCGCTCGAAGGCGCGTGAATCACGTCCTCGTGAAACGCCCCCTCATCCGCCTTCGGCACCTTCTCCCCCAGCAAGAAACCGCTGGGGGAGAAGGACTCTCGATTGGAGGTATTCCCGAGAACGTACCACTCGCACAACTCCACATCGTCCCAAGTTTCGCAATCAACAGGGTGCCGACAATTCCACTCAGCGTGTGAGAAATGCGGGGCTCTCACGTGACAGGGTGCAGAAGAAGATGCACCAGTGTGTGTGAAATAGGTCCACGCGCCGCAGCGCAACCGACAACCGACAACGCATGCTGCGCGCGCGAATGCGCGCGCAGCATGCAGATTTACTTCACCACCGGAACTCCCGCGGCGAGCTTGTTGAATGCCGGTAGGTCCGTATCCCAGATCGCCTTCAACTTCGCCAGCTCGATGTTGATCTTCGCAACCAGCTCGTCGCGCACGGCGATCTGCTGCGAGGTCGGCGCGTAGGGGCCGGAGGCCGCCGAGTCGCCGACGCCGGCCAGCTTGTCGTTCAGACGGATGGGATAGTTCAGCGGATCCTGCGAGCTCTTGTTCTTGGTCTGGTACAGCGCCTCTTCGACGGCGGTCATCTTCTTGTCGAGATCGTTTGCCGCGGCGACGACCGCCTTGTTGTCGGCGACGCGCTTCTTCACGTCGGTGAGCTGCTTGCGCACTTCGCGGATTCGCGTGACCGACTCATTCACCTCGGAGAGTTTGTCGTGAACGCTGGTAACGAAATCGAACTGCGCTTTCAGATCGGCGGTCGATGACGTGCTGCGCGGGTCCTGGCGCACCTCGAACAGCACCGTCACCGCCGGCTGCTCGCCGACCGTGAGCCGTGCCTGGTACATACCGGGCGGTACGCGCGGTCCGAGCGTGCCGCCGGCCCACATCACCAGGCCGGGGAAGCGCTTCGCTTCGGCCGTGCGCAGGTTCCAGACGAAGCGATTGTGCCCGTTGACGACGTCGGTGAGCTTGCTGGAGTCGCGGCCGCGCCGTCCTCCCTCTTCGCCGCCGCCCTCTTCTTCGGCCGTGTCTCCTTCGGACTTGACCGCTTCCTTCGGCTCGGCTTCCGCCTGCGTCGTGGAAGGAGGCCCGGCCGTCCCACTCGCTTCCCGCGGTTTGGCCGCCTCCGCCTGCACCGTGCCGGTGTACTCGCGGATCACCTTGCCGTCGCCGCCGAGGAAGGCGATGGCGACCTTGGTGCCGGGCTTCTGATCGTGAATGGTGTAATCGATGATCGCGCCGTTCGGCGGGTTCGTCCCCGCGAATCCGCCGCCACGCCCACCCCCGCCACCCGTCCGCCAGGTCAGCAACGGCGTAAAGAGATGCACCGGCTTCGTGGCGATCTCCGGCGTCATCTCGCGCAGCGGCTCCAGGTCGTCGAGCATCCAGAACGCGCGGCCGTGCGTGGCGGCGATCAGCGCGTCCTCGTGGACGAGCAGATCGTGGATCGGGACGATCGGCAGCTTGTACTGCAGCGACTGCCAGTGCCCGCCATCGTCGAACGAGACGTAGACGCCGCGCTCCGTGCCGGCATAGAGCAGGCCGCGCTTCTTCGGATCGGCGCGGATGACGCGCGTGAACTCGCCGGCTGGAATCCCCTCGACGATCTTCGTCCACGTCTTGCCGTAGTCGGCGGTCTTGTATAGGTAGGGGTGAAAGTCGTCCCACTTGAAGTTCGTCGCCGCGACGTAGGCCACGCCCTTGTCGGTCGGGCTGGCGTCGATCTCATTGATCATGATCCATTCGGGCATGATCGATTTCGGCGGCGTGACGTCATCCCAGTGCCCGCCGCCATCGCGGGAAACGTGCACGAGGCCGTCGTCGGAGCCGATCCAGAGGACACCCGCCTCGACCGGCGACTCGGCACCGTAGAAGATGGTGTCGTAGTACTCGACGCTGGTGTTGTCCTTGGTGATCGGGCCGCCGCTCGGGCCTTCCTTCGTCTTGTCGTTGCGCGTCAGATCGGGGCTGATGACCTTCCAGCTCTGGCCGGCGTTCGTCGACTCCATCAGGAACTGCGACGCCGCGTAGACCTTCGACGGATCGTTCGGCGAGAAGAAGATCGGGAAGTTCCACTGGAAGCGGTGCTTGATGTCGGCGGCGCCGGCGCCCATCGGATTGTCGGGCCACGGGTTGACGTCGCGCTCCTCGCCGGTGCGGTGGTTGTAAATCGTCAGCAGGCCGCCGTAGGAGCCGCCGTAGACGATGTCGGGGTTCTTCGGATCGGCGACGATGTAACCGCTCTCGCCGCCCGCCGTCTCTTCCCAATCGCGCGGTCCGATGCCGCCGCCACCACTCCGGTGACGAATGCGCACGGCGGTGTTGTCCTGCTGCGGCCCGAGGAGCCGGTAGGGAAAGTCGGTGTCGACCGAGACGCGGTAGAACTGCGCGGTGGGCTGGTTGTCCTGTTTGGTCCAGTTCACGCCGCCGTCGGTGGTGACGTTCACGCCGCCGTCGTTCGCTTCGATCATCCTCCTCGGGTCGTTCGGCGCGATCCAGAGGTCGTGGTTGTCGCCGTGCGGCGTGTTGATGGCGCTCCACGTCCGGCCGCCGTCTTTGGTCTTGTGGAAGCGGACGTTGACGACGTAGGCCGTGTCCTCATCCTTCGGATCGGCGTAGATCCGGGAGTAGTACCAGGCACGCTGGCGAAGATCGGCCAGGTCGCTGGTCTTGGCCCAGGTGTCGCCGCCGTCGCGCGAGCGGAAGACGCCCCCCTCTTTCGCTTCGACGATGGCGTAGACATTCTGTGGATTCGACGCAGACACGCTCACACCGATGATGCCGAGGGTGCCCTTGGGCATGCCCTTGTTGCGCGAGAGCTCTTTCCATGTATCGCCGCCGTCGGTCGATTTCCAGAGCGCCGACCCGTCCCCGCCGCTGTCGAAAAAGTAGGCGCCGCGCCGGAAGCGCCACGTCGAGGCGTAGAGGATGCGCGGGTTCGACGGGTCCATGTTCAGATCGACCGCGCCGGAGTCGCGGTTGACGAAGAGGATGCGATCCCAGCTCTTGCCGCCGTCGCGCGAGCGATAGACGCCGCGCATATCGTTCGGCCCGAAGGCGTGGCCGAGAGCGGCGACGTAGAGCAGATCGGGATTCGACGGATGGACGCGGATGCGTGCGATCTGCTGCGAGTCATCGAGCCCGATGTGCGTCCACGTCTTGCCGGCGTCGGTCGACTTCCACATCCCCGCGCCCGGCGAGACATTGCCGCGGATGGTCTCCTCGCCGGTCCCGGCGTAGACGACGCTCGGATCGGACGGGGCCACGGCGACGGCACCGATCGTCCCGCCGAAGAATCCGTCCGACACCGGCTTCCACGTCTGCGCGCCGTCGGTCGTCTTCCAGACCCCGCCGCCGGTCGAGCCGAAGTAGTAGACGTTCGGCTGATCGGCGATCCCGACCACCGCATCCGCCCGCCCGCCGCGATACGGACCCACCTCGCGCCACTGCATCCCCTTGAGGATGGAGGCGTCGGGCAGAGAAGGTGATGGCGACTTGGGAGGTGTTGCCCCGTAGGCAACGGTGACCAGGAAACCGGCAACGAACAGCAGACGCAGAACACGATTCATGCGCTCTCCCTTCAAGGGGCGCATGTTTACCACAAGGGTACGTTTCTACGAGAGAGTTTGTAACCGTCGTCGGAGGATCAGCAGACGCTGCTCAGATTGCCTTCTTCTCACGCCCTCGGAATGAAGTTAAACGCCTGCCCACCGCGCGCGTTTCCTCGAACGCTCAAATCGTGGCGTCGATCGTGGCGCTGCCGCGGATGGCACCGCGAAGACGACGCTCGTGATGGGACGCCGACACCGCCACCTGCAAGCGCTCTCCATCAGAGGTGCGCATGTTTACAACGAAAGAAATCGAGGCCGCAGAGATGATCTGTATGGCCGAGCGATTTTCAGAGGCCTTCTCGCTTCCCTACGATGTTCGCAGTCAGGGCTTTCGGGACGAAGCCTTCGGTCCAACTGGAAGGTACTTCACTGTAGGTCGACGAACTTGTGTGACATTCGCGAGTCCTGCGATCTTCACTTCTTCGACCCAACCAATCAGCCTCGAAAGGAACTCGACCTCATCAGGTATCTTTTCTGCCCAATTTGGCGAGAGTTCTCTTTCGTTTTCTACTTGCATGATTCCGCACCTCAACGTTGCGACGATAAACCGCGCTCCCATCAAGGCTTGTCCAGGCTTGAAACGTTCGCGAACGATCTTGGCTGTAATGACAAGTGCGCCCACCAATCCGACAAGGAGAAAGAGATTGCTTGCGTCCGCTGGGTGCGTCTTATTTTGAAACGCAGGTACGGCAGTCACGATGCCACCGAGAACGTATTCGCACACAGTTACAACGCGATCAGTCCGGCGAGACCGTTTTTCCTGACCTTCATAGTCAGCGAGCTCGTGTTTGACTTGGTCGAAACGGTCCTTGAACAAAGCAGCCGCCGCATCTCCCTTCGCCAACTGGGGCGAGTTCGTCATTGGCAGCTCCTTACCAAGGAGTGTCCAGAACGGCACCTATCCACACCCACAACGTTGATTAGCCATTCCGTTCGTTCGTCGAGGGCCAGTCGGGCACGAGTGCGCATGAGATGTCAGCGCATGGCTGTCGCCCTCCGGAAGATCGCGGATTTTGTCGGACAACAAAAACGCCGCCCGAAGGCGGCGTTTCAAGATCGATAGCGTTGAAACGACTACGTGTTCCCACCCTCATCCCCGCCGCCCGTCTTCGGCGCATCGGATGAACCGCCCTCGTTGTTGAAGCGTGGGGGGCGGTCGCCCTCGTGGCGGGGACCGGAGTGGCGCGGGCCGCGGTCGTGATCGCGACGCGGGCCGCGATCGGATCCGCCGCGTCCACCGCCGCCTTCACGGCGAGGACCGCGATCGCGGTCGCCGAAGCCGCCGCGTCCGCCACGGTCGCTGCCGCCGCCCGGGCCGTCGCGGCGCGGTGCGCGCGCGGAGGCTGCCATCTCCTCCTCGGTCGGAGGAGGAAGGAGCGGCTTGCGCGAGAGGCGGATCTTGCCGCTGTCGGGCTCGATCCCAACCACCTGCACCTCGACTTCATCGCCGATCTGCATCACGTCCGTCACCTGGCCGACGCGGCCATGGGCCATTTCCGAGATGTGCAGCAGTCCGTCCTGACCCGGCAGGATCTCGACGAACGCTCCGTACGGCTCGATGCGCTTGACCGTGCCTTTGTAGTTCTTCCCGATCTCGGCCGAGGCGGTGAGACCTTTGATGATGTCGATGGCGCGCTGGGCGGACGTGACGTCGCTCGAGGCGATGGTCACCTTGCCGTCGTCCTCGACGTCGATCTTCGTGCCGGTCTCCTCGACGATCCAGCGGATGGTCTTGCCGCCGGAGCCGATCACGTCGCGGATGCGGTCCTTCGGGATCTGGATGGTGTAGAGGCGCGGGGCGTACTCGGAGAGCTCGGCGCTCGGCACCGCGATCGCCGCATCCATCTTGTCGAGGATGTGGATGCGCCCTTCCTTCGCCTGCGCCAGGGCGCGGGCCATGATCTCGCGCGGCAGACCGGCCACTTTGATGTCCATTTGCAGCGCGGTGATGCCCTTGCGCGTGCCGGCCACCTTGAAGTCCATGTCGCCTTCATGGTCTTCCATGCCGGCGATGTCGGAGAGGATGGCCACTTCACTGGCGTGCTCGCCGGTGACGAGACCCATGGCCACACCCGCCACTGCCGACTGCAGCGGAACGCCGGCTTGCATCAGTGCCAGCGACCCGCCGCAAACCGACGCCATCGACGACGAGCCGTTCGACTCGAGGATGTCGCTGACGATGCGGATGGTGTAGGCGAAGTCTTCCTGCGGCGGCAGCATCGGAGCGAGCGCGCGGCGGGCAAGGTTGCCGTGGCCGATCTCGCGGCGGGCCGGGCCGCGCATGAATTTCACTTCGCCGACCGAGAACGGCGGGAAGTTGTAGTGGAGCATGAAGCGCTGGAAGGTCTCGCCTTCGAAGTCTTCGATCTTCTGCGCTTCCTGCGGCGTGCCGAGGGTCACGGTGACGAGCGCCTGCGTCTCGCCGCGGGTGAAGATCGCGGAACCGTGGGTACGCGGGAGCACGCTCAGGTCGATGGTGATGGGACGGATCTCGGTGAAGGAGCGGCCATCGACGCGGCGGTTTTCCTTCAGCATGAGGTTGCGGAAGATCTGCACTTCCATCTCACCCCAGGCAGCGCCGACGGCGGCCAGCCGTTCGGTATCCTCGGCCGGAACGGTGCCGAGGATCTGCGTCTTGAGGTCCTTGAGAGCGGCGTAGCGCTCGAACTTGCCCTTCGTCTGCATGGCCGTCTTGAGCGTTTCGCCATACTGAGCCATTAGTTCATGCAGCAGCTCGTCAGTAAATTTCGGCGTGTAGGTCACTTCGAGTTTCGGCTTGCCGGCTTCGGCGCGCAGCTCGAGCTGAAGGGCGCAGAGGCGGCGGATCTCGTTGTGCGCGGCTTCGAAGGCATCGAGGACGACGCTCTCGTCGACTTCGCGGGCGCCCGCTTCGACCATGACGATGGCGTCAGGCGTCCCGGCCACCACGAGGTCGAGGTCACAGAGATCGCGTTGCGCGTTGGTCGGATTGACGACGATCTTGCCGTCGATGTAGCCGATGCGGACGGCGGAGATGGGATTCGGGAAGGGGATCTCGGAGATCACCAGGGCGGTGGAGGCGGCGTTGATGGCCAGGATGTCGGGATCGTTCTCACCGTCGGCGGACAGCACGAGGGCGATGATCTGCGTCTCCTGGCGGTAGCCCTTGGTAAACGACGGGCGGAGGGGACGGTCGATGAGACGGCAGGTGAGGATTTCCTTCTCGGTGGGGCGGCCTTCACGTTTGAAGAACCCACCCGGGATGCGGCCGCCGGCGTAGGTGTACTCCTTGTAGTCGACCGTGAGGGGCATGAAGTCGCCGAGGACCGCGCCATCTTTGTAGCAGGCCGTGGCGAGGACGACGGTGTCGCCGTAGCGGATCACGCAGGCGCCGTTGGCCTGGCGCGCGACCGCACCGGTCTCGAGCGAGAGCGTGCGCCCGCCGATCTCCAATTCTTTCTTGTTCATTTGATTCCTTTGGTGCCCGAGGCCACTCATCACCTCGGTGCGTTTGATTTGTCCGCTGGTGGCCGGACGATGGGATCCGGCCGGAGGGAGTTGCGCGTGCCAGGCACGCGCCAGAAAAACCTCGGGCGCACTTGCGTGCGCCCGTTTGCTGCGGGCGCTGTCCGCGCCCCGATCTGGTTACTTGCGGATGCCGAGCTTGTCGATGATGGTGCGGTAGCGGTCCTGGCTCGTCTTCTTCAGGTAATCGAGAAGGCGGCGGCGGCGGCCGACCAGCTTGAGAAGACCCCGGCGGCTGTGATGATCCTTCGCGTGGGTCTTGAAGTGCTCGGTGAGGTAGGTGATCCGATTCGACAGAAGCGCGATCTGCACCTCCGGCGACCCCGTATCGACGTCATGAACCCGATACGAGGAAATGAGCTCCGTTTTCTGCTGCTTGGTGGTCGGCAAAATCATGTCTCCTTAAGACTTAACCCCTCTGAATCCATTCGTCCGCTTTGAAATCGCGACACCATAACAGCGGCTGATCTCAAAATCAATCCCGCCCGTAGCCAGAGAAGGGGCCAGCTACATGGTCCGGTTGAGAACCTCGTGGAGACACGGAGAATTGCATCCGTGCTTCATCAGGCGCGAACGAGCACCGGTTGCGCGCGACCCACGCGGGTTAAAATCGCCGCATGCCGACCGTTCGCGAGCTGGCCATCCCGATCCCGCACGAGGAGATCGCCGCCTTCTGCCGGAAGTGGGGCATCAAGCGGCTGTCGTTCTTCGGCTCCATCGTCCGTGATGACTTCGATCCAGAGCGGAGCGATGTCGATGTGCTGGTGGAGTTCAAGCCGGGCCAGACGCCAGGGTGGGCCATCGTCCGTGCGGAGGTCGAGCTCGCGGAGATGTTCAGGCGGAAGGTCGATCTTCGGACACCCAAAGAGCTAAGCCGTTGGATGGTTAAAGATGTCCTGACGGAAGCGGTCGAAGAGTATGTCGAAGCATAGCGATTTCGTGCCGATGGGCGACATGCTGGATCTCTGCAATCGGATCGCCGAAAAGATGCACGGCATTGAAAAAGAGCAGTTTGATGCCGACGAAAATCTTCGGGTCACCGTCATGCATTTCATCCAGACCATCGGCGAAGCAGCACGACGCGTGAGCGAAGAAGGGCGGAAGGCGCATCCGCGGGTCGAGTGGATGGAAATCGTAGGAATGCGCAACAGGCTTGTTCACGACTACACGAACATCGACTTCGATGCGGTTTGGAAGGCTGCGACTGTCGATGTTCCAAGCCTCGCTCGTGAACTCAGGGCCTTCCTCCCCTCCGATCCGCCATAATCCGCGGCGCATGAAACGCTTCCTCTTCCTCCTTCTCTTCGCCGCTGCTGCCAGCGCCGCCACCATCCAGTCGCCCTCCCAGTTCCTCGGCTTCGAGGTCGGGGCGGACCGGAAGCTCGCCGACTACCGGCAGATCGTCTCGTACTTTCACGCGCTGGCGGCGGCGTCGCCGCGGGTGCGGGTGGAGTCGCTGGGGAAGACCACGCTCGGTGAGGACTTCATCATGGCCGTCGTCACCTCCGAGGGGAACATGCGGAACCTCGAGCGGATACGGGAGACGGCGAGGAAACTCGCTGATCCGCGCGGGCTCTCCGAGGAACAGGTTGGTCAGCTTGCGCGTGACGGGAAAGCAACCATCCTCGTCACCTGCAACATCCACTCATCGGAGATCGCATCGAGCCAGATGGCGATGGAGTGGGCGCATGCGCTGGCAACCGCCAACGACGCCGAGACCAAACGCCGCCTCGACAACGTCGTCCTGCTGATCGTGCCGTCGCTCAATCCCGACGGCCAGATCATGATCACCGACTACTACCGCAAGTTCCTCGGCACGCGTTACGAGGGGGGCCGGCTGCCGTGGCTCTACCACCACTACGTCGGCCACGACAACAATCGCGACTGGTTCATGCTCACGCAGCGCGAGACGAAAGAGCTGAGCCGCGCCGTCTACCACGAGTGGTATCCGCAGGTGTGGGTCGACGAGCACCAGATGGGGACCGACGGGCCGCGCATGTTCATCCCTCCCTTCGCCGACCCGCTCGATCCAACCGTCCACCCGCTGATCTGGCGTGAGGTCAATCTCGTCGGCACGAACATGGCCTTCCGGCTCGAGCAGCAGAACAAGGCCGGCCTGATCTACGGCTACTCGTTCGATGCCTACTGGCTCGGCGGAACGCGCAACACCGGCTGGTGGAAGAACATCACCGGATTGCTGCTGGAGACCGCCTCGGCGCGCATCGCCTCGCCGATCACGATCGATCCGAGCGAGCTGCACGGCGGGCAGAAAGGGTTGATCGACTACAAAGCGACCATCAACCATCCGCATCCGTGGGCAGGCGGGACGTGGCGGATGCGCGACATCATGGACTACGAGCGGATCGCCTCGGATGCGCTGCTGGAGACGGCCGCCGACCGCCGCGAAGACCTGTTGCGCGACGTGGCCGTCCGCGCCCGAGCGGCCGTGGCGTTCGGGGGAACGAAGGCGTACCGCATCCCGCACGATCAGCACGATTGGCCGAGCGCACAGTTCCTTGCCGCGCTGCTCCTCGAGCATGGCGTGGAGATCGAGCAATCCGACGATGGCGACTACTGGATCCCGATGGCGCAACCGTACTCGCGGTTCCTCGTCGAGCTGCTCGAACCGCAGCGCTATCCGGAGGTTCGGCTGCAGGCGGGGAAGGAGATCCTCAGGCCGTACGACGTCGCCACCTGGACCCTGCCGCTGGCGATGGGGGTGACGGTGGAGAAGACGACGATCAAGACGTCTTACAAGAAGGTCACCGAGATCAAGCCGGAAACGAAAGAGGTCC